>CEUY01016592.1_pt1 | contig 49142 bp, 57 predicted proteins | sample 361481 | NCBI WGS metagenome assembly CEUY01 (sample SAMEA2622737, study PRJEB7988) | marine metagenome | isolation source: saline water (ENVO:00002010), including | reverse complement strand
GGTCTAGGGGTAATAAGAAAACGGCCACACAGTGACCGTTTCTGTAAGGATTTAGTCTTTTATTCTGACGATACTAACCTCATATTCTCCGAAGAATAGATTCTTGGAGCGTCACAATTCAAGATACTCTCTGGTCTTGTATCAGCTCTCATAGCTGCTAAGCTGTTATCTCTTCCTCTTCCGTACTCTTCCATAGAGCTGTAAGAGATAGCAAGTAAGAAGTCATGTTCATAGGAGGTAGGAGATCCAGCTCCAGGCCACCATCGCCACACTCCTCCTTCAAATCCGTTTTTATCATTATATTCATTCCATGCTTTATCATTTTCAGCTAAATCAAGTCCAGTTTTACCCTCTTTAAAAGAACAATTTGATACCGACAGATATCCTTTTTGTCCTTCTTTAGACGGGTTTTTTGGTGCTCTTGCCTCAATCACCCCATACAAAGCTTGTCCATCACAGTCAGTAACTTTTTCCCATTTAGCACCAATGCTTTCAGCACCAGTTGCTTGCCACTCATCTTGAGTACGGCCCATTGAAGCAGCGTCAGGACTAAAACCAAGCCAGGCAAAATCAAATTCTACATCTTGGTTGGAAGTATAAAGTGGAGTTATAACCCAAGCGCTGTAAGGGGCACTAAAGTTTTTATCCGCATTATCTTTCCACTGTGCAATTACTCTTTTTGCACTATCCATATCATTTCCTTTAGTAAATTTGCATTGCAAAGCTTCCATTGTGAAAGCTTCAGGAAAGTGATTATCACTAAACCCTATACTTAAGAAAGAGGACATTAAAAACAATAATATTATTTTTTTCATAATTATCTCCTAGAAAAATTTTTTTCGTCTTTACCTTAGCACAAGAGAAAGTCTCAATGCGACAATTTAGTAATCTTTAGTTTAGTCTTTCATTCTTTATGATTTCATAAAAAAACGGCTATCGATAGATAGCCGTCTTAATTTTGAATTTACTTTTTTTTATCTGCTATTCTGGATTATAGCCTCCCACATAAGTAGATCTGTATATTCTAGGCGTGTCGCACGAAGCTAACTCTCCATATAAGCTCGCACTATAAGCACCTGCACCAGTTACAAGCTTGTCCACATCACTGCCCCATTCTTTAAAAGAAGGACTTACAAATACCTGTAGATAATCATATGGGTTGTTTATTCCACTTCCTGAACCTGGCAGCCACCTCATAAGAAGCCCATTGGAGAATCCGTTCTCATCTAAGTAGGCATTCCACTTTGCGTCTGCAGCTAAGAATTGCTCATTTGTAGCTCCCTCTTCTAAATTACAACCTGAAACAGTCATAAAGCCATCACTAAATGGCTCAGCTGGAGGTCTTGCTACATAAACGTAATACATTGCATGCACACCACAATCCTCAACAGAGTCAAACTTAGATTGTAATCTAGAGCCATTTGCCAACCATTCGTCCTGAATAGTTCCCATGTCTTCATAGTTATTAGTAAAACCAATCCATCCATGAGTAAAATCAAAATCATTTTTGTTCTGAAAAACACTTGTCATTTGCCAAGCATTATATTGAACTGATAAGTTTCCTGATTCTGCCCATTTAGCCCACTCTGCATTAACCCTATTAACATCGTCTAGAGTCCTGCCTTCTTTAACATTACATTGGAAAGATTCCATCACTGAATAATTTGGTACGTGATTGTCGGCAATAATAGAAAATGAATAAAAAATGCTAAGTAATAATATTATTTTTTTCATAACAGTCCTTATCTTTAATTAGCTGGAATAGGTTTAACATTTATACTTTGGTAAACCCTGTTAGTATCACAAGTCATCAAGTCTCCATATATTGAAGCTTGAACTAGACCCCCGCCTCCATTTACAAATGCATCAGCTCCCCTACCCCATTCGGCATTAGAAGAAGAACCTCCAACGGCCAAGAAATCAAAAGTAATATCATTTGAAGTTCCAGAACCCGGGTACCATCTTGAAGAACCTTGATTTGAATTTATAGAATCTAGATATTCATTCCATTTCTTATCAGCTGCCAGCACATCTTCCCTGGTAACTCCTTCATTTAACGTACACGCACTAAAAGTTAAATTTCCATTAGGAGTAGGATTTGGCGACTGCCTTGTCATTTCCCACCCCCAAAGAGTGTGATCTTTACAAGTGCTAACTTTATCAAATTTGGCTTGTAACCTTTGTCCTTTAGAAGCCATTTCATCTTGAACAGTGCCTAAATCTTCAAATGATGTTGATATTCCAATCCAAGCCACGTCGTTAGTTGTTGAATCGCTATTTACGTAAGTTGGAACTAAAACCCAAGCGGCATAAGGTTTTGAAAAGTTGTTTTCCGTCCATCTATTCCATTCTTCAGCTACTCTTAATAAGTCATCAAGACCTTGTCCTTCATTGTACTTACATCCAAAAACCTCTACAGGGTAGAAAGTAGGTGCATGATTATCCGAGTAAGAAAATGAACTAAACCAGAATAAAGAAGAGAGGAATAGTAATTTTAAAAATTGTCTCATAAAAAGTCTCCGTAGTTTTTAAACTACCTTATCACAAGAAAACTGTTAAATGTGACTGTATTTTTAAAAGACATGGTTTAGATACTTTAGAGAGGTTTTAACTAAAATATATACTAATTTATTACTGTTTATTTGAAGGTATTACTAAACTTCTAAGCCAGCCTAAAAGGCTATTTTTCTTTAAATCTATTTTATCTAAATAATCATAAAGTTCTTCTAAAGCTACCGGGTCTTTAAATAGATCCATTCTTGTTACCATTTTCTTTTCAGCATCTAACTCTTTAATGATTTTTGCAGGATTTCCTCCAACAATAACATTGTCAGGTACATCTTTAACTACGATAGCTCCTGCAGCTACGATAGAGTTCTCTCCTATGGTTACTCCCTTTCCTACTACCGCCCTATCTCCAATCCAAACATTATCCTTAAGCTCAACCCTTTTAGTTGATCCTACTGGCTCTGCTCTTTTATATATTCCATGCCAATCTGCGTCGGATACATAGGATCCATTTGCAAACATACAGCCTTTGCCAATCTTTATCTCACTAGCAGCAGCTATCCTAACGCCTGGAGTAAAAAGGCAATCATCATCTGCATAAATTTTTCCATCAAATTCCCCTAAATTCCAAGTGGTTAACCTAATATTACTATCTGAAGTTGCTACAAAAGTTGCATTATTTCCAACATTGATACCTGTTCCAAAAATATCTACATATCTTGCTCCCATGACAGTTGGCCTTGTACCCAAAGATTCAAATTGCGGAGCTAAATGGTAATTAACATAGAGATCTACATACTTTGATACCAATCTCTTTAACCAATATGGTCTGTTATCTTGTCTGATAATTTTTCCTTAATTCTTATTTTAATCATCATGATAAAATGCCGTCCCTAATGACACAACTCCTTATAAATTTCACGAGATTTTTTCTATCTGAAAAGTCCACTTCAGAGCTAATCCAATTTATAAAATTAGGCTTACCTATGTTTTTCTCTCAGGCTGCTTTGTCCCTCATTGGAATAAATGCAGTAATCCAATCAGGAAACTACTCCAAAGATGTTCTTGCTGGAATACTTACAGCTAATGCTGTTTGGTTTCCTATCTTTCTGAGCCTAGGCGGTTTAATTTTCTTTGTGACTCCAATGGTGGCCCAACTGTATGGCGCCAAAAAATTAAACGAAATAGGTCCTCTCGTGAGACAGGCGTATTGGCTATTGATTCCAATAATTTTTATTGGAATGACAATTCTATTCGTAGTCCCTAATTTTCTTAGCCTTATGGGTATAGAGGATGTAATAATTTTTCATGCAAAGGAGTATCTTGCTACCTTTACTTTTGCTATTCCTGCTATTTTACTTATGCAGCCCTTAAGATCCTTAAGTGAAGGTATAAAGAGGCCAATCCCAATAACCTTAACCAATATATTAACTTTGATTTTAGCTGTCCTTGGTAATTATGCTTTTATATATGGAAATTGGGGTTTCCCAGAATTGGGGGCGAGAGGTTCCGGGCTTTCTGCAATTATAGGAACATGGACCTCTTTAACAGTTCTAGTTTTTTATGTGAAACTTAGAAAAAAGATTTATGGTCCAACTAATTTTTTTCGAACTATAGAATTACCTTCTTTAAAAGTCATCAAAGAGATCCTCAAGGGCGGCTTACCAATGGGTATATCTAACTTTATTGAATTAAGTATGTTTAGTGGGGCAACTTTAATTTTAGGTAGACTTGGAGCTGACGTAGTTGCTGCACATGGAATTGCCATTAATATTGGAGGTCTTTTATTCATGGTACCTCTTAGTGTCGGTATGGCAGCTTCAGTTATAGTTGGAAATAAGATAGGAGAGAATAATCTTATTGGAGCTAGGTATAGTTCTTTCTACTCACTTAAATTTGGGTGTTTTCTAGGTTTTATGAATATGATAATTCTTCTTGGTTTTTCTGATGTACTTCTTTCATTTTTTACTCAAGACCCTAAGGTCATAGAGCTAGGAGTTCTTCTGCTTATGTTTGCAGCTTTTTTTCAAATTGCTGATGCCCTTGTTATTGGAGCCCAAGGCAGTTTAAGAGGGTATAAGGTTACCCTTGTTCCAATGTTCATAATGCTTATAGCTTTTTGGGTATTTGCCCTGCCTTTTGGTTACAGTTTAGCGGTAACAGATTTCTGGAATGTGCAATTAGGGGCTCCCGGCATGTGGACTGGAATGTTTATTGGCTTAGTCTTGTGTGCTTTTCTAATGGTGTGGAGAATGAACTATGTCACTTCTAAATCCTTGGAATTCGAAAAAAAGGGCTTGGCATTTAATGAAATGGAATTGGATGGTTTTAAACTAAAATTATGACCTTATTTTGATTTAATGAAAATTGATGCAGTAGGACTTCTTTGTCCTGAACCTATTATGATGCTTCACAAAGCAATCCAAGAAATCTCTTATGGAGATAAAGTTGAGCTCTATGCAACTGACCCTTCTACTGAAAGAGATATAGATAGATTTTGTGAATTCTTAGGTCATAATTTAATAGATAAAGAAGTATCAGAAGAAACTTTATATTTTTTAATAGAAAAAAGAGGAAAAAAATGACTGAATTAATAAACCAGAAATGGGTGCTGAACAAGAGGCCAGAGGGTATGCCAGAAGATGAGTGTTGGAAACTAGAAGAAGTGCCTGTTCCAGAAATTGCTGAAGGAAATATTTTAATCAAAGCTCTTTATTTATCTATTGATCCTTACATGAGAGGAAGAATGAATGATGCCAAATCGTATGCTGATCCAATAAAAATAGGAGAAGTTATGACTGGTGAAAGTGTGGGGGTTGTTGTTAAAAGTAAATCTGATAATTTTAATGTAGGAGACTACGTGTGCGTCCACCGCGGTTGGCAAAGTTATATTGAGGCCCCGGGAAATGACCGAGCACTATTTAAGGCTGACCCTAAAGAAGTGCCATTATCAACTTATCTAGGGACTGTGGGTATGCCCGGTAGAACAGCTTATTTTGGACTATTAAGAGTAGGAAGACCTAACCCAGGTGAAACTATAGTTGTCTCTGCAGCTTCAGGGGCCGTGGGTACTGTTGTCGGACAAATGGCAAAAATTTTAGGTTGTAGAGCGGTAGGAGTGGCTGGAGGAGAGGCTAAATGCTCTTATGTAACAGAAGAACTTGGTTTTGATGCTTGTGTGGATTACAAGGCAGGAAATTTAGATCAAGATCTTAAAGCTGCTTGCCCTAATGGAATAGATGTTTATTTTGAAAATGTAGGGGGTGAGGTTTCAAAGGCTGTGGCTAAAAACCTTAACCCTGGAGCTAGAATACCTATTTGTGGATTTATAGCTCATTACAATGCCATTGATATTGAAAGCGAAGAGACCCCATTCCATGTATTTGGAGCGTTAAATCCTGTTCCTGAACATAGATTTTTTGTTGTTACTGAATGGTTTGAAGAGTGGTCTGAAGCCACCAAAGAACTTTCCAGTTGGATTAAAGAAGGAAAAATCAAGTATAGAGAAACTGTAAGTGAGGGATTGGAAAATGCTCCTCAAGCTTTAAGAGATGTATTGTCAGGAAAGAATTTTGGAAAGCAAGTCGTTAAGGTAGCAGAAGAATAAAAATTACCATCCTGTTATTTTTGCTATTCCTTTTCCAATTTCAGCAGGACTTCTCACCGTATATACTCCAGCAGCTTCCAAGGCCTTGAACTTCTCCTCTGCCGTCCCTTTGCCTCCTGCAATTATTGCTCCTGCATGACCCATTCTTTTCCCTGAGGGGGCTGTTACGCCAGCTATATATGAGACTACAGGTTTTGAAACATTACTTTGTATAAATTCCGCTGCAGCTTCCTCTGCAGTTCCACCTATTTCTCCTACCATAACAATAGCCTCTGTTTCAGGATCAGATTCAAATAATGAAAGTATGTCAATGAAGCTTGAACCAGGTATAGGGTCTCCTCCTATTCCAATGCAACTACTTTGACCAAATCCTAAGTCTGTAGTCTGCTTCACTGCTTCATAAGTTAAAGTTCCTGATCTAGAAATAATGCCAACTTTACCAGGTAGATGTATATTGTTAGGCATAATTCCCATTTTGCTCTGTCCAGGAGTAATAACGCCTGGGCAATTGGGACCTATTAGTCTTGAGCCTAATTCATCGCACCTAGTTTTTACTTCTATCATATCTAAAGTGGGTATGCCTTCAGTAATACATACTATGAGTTCTATTCCAGACTCAGCGGCTTCAATAATGGATTGTTTACAAAACCTAGGAGGAACAAATATTAAGCTAGCTACAGCTTTTGTAGCTTCTACAGCTTGTATAACAGTGTCAAATACAGGTAAATTGAGATGATCTTGTCCTCCCTTACCTGGTGTAACTCCGCCCAACAGATTAGTTCCATAGTCTATACATTGTTCACAGTGTTGCGTTGCTTGGGAGCCAGTAAATCCCTGACAAATAACTCTAGTTTCTTGGTCTATTAGAATACTCATTAAAGTTATCGTTGAGAGGCTTTGACTACTAATTTTGCAGCTTCTTCTAGGCCAGAGGCGCTAATTATATTGAGCCCACTCTTTGAGAGCTTTTCAGAGCCTAATTCAGCATTATTACCTTCTAATCTCACTACCACTGGAACATTTACTCCTATCTGTTTAACTGCTCCTATTATTCCATCGGCAATAACATCGCAACGAACAATACCTCCAAATATATTAATAAGTACTGCTTTAACTGTATTATCAGAAAGAATTATTTTAAAAGCTTCTGAGACGCTTTCAGTATCTGCTGCACCACCTACATCTAGAAAATTTGCAGGTTCTCCTCCTTGGAGTTTAATAATGTCCATAGTCCCCATAGCTAGCCCAGCACCATTTACCATGCAACCTATGTCCCCTTCTAAAGAGACATAACTTAGATTCCATTTAGATGCCCGTGATTCCCTTTCATCTTCTTGAGAGGCATCATTCATTTCTAAAAGAGACTCTTGCCTAAACAAGGCATTAGAGTCAACATTGATCTTGGCATCTAAACAAATCAGGTCACCTTGTTTTGTTATAACTAATGGATTTATCTCTAATAGAGATAAATCCTTCTCTAAAAATAATTTAGATAGAGCAAGATACATATTGCTGAATTGATCTGCTTGAGTGTTATTTAAACTAAGCTTAGAAGATAACTCTTCTGCTTCTTCTTTAGAGGGTCCCTTGAAAGGATCAACGCTAACTTGATATATGCTTTCCGGAGAACTAGCAGCAACCTCCTCAATATTTACTCCACCTTCTTCTGAAGCCATAAAGGTTAGTCTTTGAGTAGTTCTGTCTATAACAGCACCCAAGTATAATTCTTCTTCTATATCACTACATTCCTCAATTAAAATTATATTTATAGGCTGTCCTTTTTCATCTGTTTGGAAGGTAACTAGATTCTTTCCTAACCATTTTTCTACAAACGCTTCAGCTTCTTCTATTGAACTAACAAGCTCAACACCGCCAGCTTTTCCTCTACCTCCTGCGTGAACTTGTACCTTCATGACCCATTTATCACCACTTAGAGATTTAATAGCATTCCTAACTTCAGATAATTCCCTAATAGGTACACCTTTTGAAACGGATATACCATAATCTCTGAAGAGATCTTTTGCTTGAAACTCATGAAGGTTCATGTGAAATAGTTATTTCTTTCTATTTAAAAGTTCGGATCTTATATTAGATATAGCTTCCGTTGGATTTAAGCCCTTAGGGCAAACGGACACACAGTTCATAATGCCATGACATCTATAAAGGCTGAATGCATCATCTAATTCATCTAATCTCTCCTCTTTTGCTTCGTCTCTGCTATCAGAGATAAATCTCCATGACTGCAACAAGGCCGCTGGACCTAAAAACTTATCTGGGTTCCACCAAAAAGAAGGGCATGCAGTAGAGCAGCATCCGCAGAGAATACATTCATATAAGCCATCTAATTTCTCTCTTTCTTCAGGTGATTGTTTCCTTTCTAGTTCTGGTTTCTCATCTTTGGTAATAAGATAAGGTTTTACTTTTTCTAATTGATCAAAAAACTGTTTCATATCAACAATAAGATCTCTTATAACAGGCAGGCCAGGCATGGGTCTCAATACTAATTTATTCCTTTTAACTGCCTCAGATAAAGGAGTAATACAGGCTAGTCCATTTTTACCATTTATATTCATTCCATCTGAACCGCAAACTCCTTCTCTACAAGATCTTCTAAAAGATAAGGAGGCATCTTTTTCCTTAGCTAAATGAAGGGCATCTAAAACCATAAGATCTTTATTTACTGGAACTTCAATCTCGATATCTTCCATATAAGCTTTCTTATCTTTATTAGGGTCGAAACGGTATACAGAAATAGTCAAATTTCTGACCTCTTCTAAAGGAATAGTTGCACTCATTAGTAGGTCCTCTCGGCAGGTTGAAAAGCTTGAACAATGTTAGGTCTAAAATTTACATCTCTTTGATCTACCGTTTTATCTTTTGAAAAGTATATTGAGTGTTTAAGCCAGTTATCATCATCTCTTTTTGGGAAATCATCCCGAGAATGGGCTCCACGACTTTCTTTTCTCTCATTAGCTGTAATTGCTGTTGCTTCTGCAACTTCAAAGAGGTTTTGCATTTCTAGTGCCTCTATCCTTGCTGTATTAAAAGAAGCGGATTTATCTGAAAGATAGATGTTGTCAACTGACTCTCTAGAATTACTTAAATCCTTTATTCCTTTTTCCATAAGATCTTGAGTTCTAAATACCCCAAAGTTATTTTGCATATTATCTTGCATTTCTTTTTTTAAATAAGCAGTTTCTAAACCTTCTTTAGAGGCGTTAAGTTTATTTAATCTTTTTAGAGCTTGATCTACATCTTCATTAGATGATTTCTGCACATCTATTCCATCCTTAAGAGACTCTTCTATATGAATTCCTGCTGCCCTTCCGAAAACTACTAAATCAAGAAGAGAGTTGCCCCCTAATCGATTTCCTCCATGCACAGATACACAGGCAACCTCTCCTGCAGCATAAAGACCTTTTACAATTTTATCTTCTCCTTTATCAACTGTAATAACTTGACCATGGATATTAGTTGGAATTCCTCCCATCATATAATGACAAGTCGGTACAACAGGGATAGGTTCAACAGCAGGGTCTACATGAGCAAAAGTTTTTGATAGCTCTGTTATTCCTGGAAGTCTTTTATGAACTACCTCTGGGCCTAAATGGTCTAATCTAAGTTTTATATGATCAGCATTAGGTCCGCATCCTCTACCTTCAAGGATCTCGAGTGCCATTGATCGTGATACAACATCCCTACTAGCTAAATCTTTTGCATTAGGAGCATACCTCTCCATGAATCTCTCACCGTCTTTATTTACTAAGTAACCGCCTTCTCCTCTACAACCTTCTGTGACTAAAGTACCTGCCCCATAAATGCCGGTGGGGTGAAATTGCCACATTTCTATATCTTGAACTGGGAATCCTGCTCTAAGAGCCATACCAATACCATCTCCTGAATTAATAAGAGCGTTTGTTGTAGAGGCATAAATCCTTCCAGCTCCTCCAGTTGCTAGAACAGTGGCTTTAGATTTTATATAAAATATATCTCCTGATTCTATTTCAAAAGCTATGACTCCAGTTACTTGCTTTTTTGCATTTAAAACTAAATCTATTGCAAACCATTCATTTAAGAAACTTGTTCCTGCTTCAAGGTTAGCTTGATATAAAGTATGCAAGAGACTATGTCCAGTTCTATCAGCTGCTGCACAGGTTCTTGAAGCCTGCCCGCCCTTACCGTAATTTTTTGACTGGCCTCCAAAAGGCCTTTGGTAAATTCTACCTTCTTCAGTCCTAGAAAAAGGCATGCCCATGTGCTCGAGCTCAAATACAGCTTTAGGCCCCTCATTGCACATATACTCAATAGCATCTTGATCTCCAATGTAATCTGAACCTTTTACAGTATCAAACATATGCCATCTCCAATCATCTTCGGGATCGTCACTTTGAATAGCACAAGTAATTCCACCTTGCGCAGAGACAGTATGGGAGCGAGTTGGAAAAACCTTAGAAATGACCGCTGTTTTAAAGCCTGATTGAGCTAATTGAAGAGAAGATCTCATTCCAGCTCCTCCTCCGCCAATGATAATCCCATCAAATTCCATGATAGGCAAATCCTTACTATTTATGACTTCGTTAACTTTCATAAACTATAACCATACTATTAATAATGACCATATTGTCACAGTTACTATAATAACTAGACAAAACAATCTATAAGATTTATATAAAAAACTTGAAAACTGGCCTACCACTTTCTGAGTTATGTAATCACTTCCAATTGCCCAGGTACCTATCCAAGTATGCACAGCAAAAGTAAGTAAAAAAATTGTTGTAAAAAGTTTCATACCGATATTATCGAAAAGAGCACTCCATATAGAAAATGTTAAGGGGTTATTAAGGTAAAAAAAAGAACAAAGTAACAGAAAATAAGATAATAACACCAACGAACTAATTCTACTTAGTAAGAAATCTTTAGTACCTGAACCAAATAACCCTTTCATCTTAAAATAAAATCCTTACTAGTAGAAATAATGATAAAAATATAAATAAAATGTTACATGCCCAAGAGATTCTGGTCCCAGATTTAAGCTCCTCTCCTAAACCAAAAAATTCTGAGGTTAACTTCTTAATTCCAATCAAGGCATGATAGGTCAGGCCTAGAGAGATAAGGAAAAGGAGAAGCTTCAAAAGAAAAAGGTTATTTATATCTTGTACTAACTTTAAAAATTCGTCTTCTGAAGTTAATGAACGGTCAAACAGCCAAACCAGCGACAAAAATATTACAAAAACTGCAAATCCTGAGATTCTATGTAATATTGATGAGACTCCTATGATGGGTAAATTAGTTACCAAAGGATTTAAAAAAACAGGACGATTGTCTTTTTCTTTCATTAAATAATCATCTCTAAATAAATACTCTGTGGGAATTTAGGCTAATTATAATTTGGCTAAATAGGTAATGCTATAAAGATTTGTTCATTATTTGATTATTACTTATGAAAGAAGCAATGAAGAAAACTAAGACGAAAACTGGAATTATGCTTAAGAAAGGTAAGAACGAAGCTTCTTCATAAAGAATTCCACCTAAAAAGGGTCCTATTGCAAATCCTAACCCTGGAGCTACCATGGCAAAGCCAACAGCAGCTCCTTGATTCTTAGAATCAGCATTTAAAGAAGCTGTTGCTGTATATCCCGGTGTTCCTAAACCCATCCCTAGACCTATGAAGGACATACCCAAAACATATATATTGAAATTAGGAGAATAAACAACCACTAATGTGCCAATAATAAAAAAGGGTGTAGACCACTGTACAAGCTTTATAGGGGCTACCTTAACCTTTTGAACTATTGATAGTTGAGCGACAATAGAAGTTAACGCCATAAGACCTAATGCAATCCCAAGTTTTTGTTGAGTTATTAAAATAGAAAATGAAAACTTATCTTGAATATAAAAGGCTGTAATGGATTGTACAATAGCGAAAGAAGAAAAAATTAACACTCCCGTAGATATTAAAAGTAAATTATTTTTATCTAATTTGAACCCCTCGCGGGTATCATTTAAGTCATTCTTCTCAAAGGATTCAGGTAAATAAAAATATACTAGTATTACCGCAAATAGCATTAAGACAGACATTATAAGTAAGGGGATTAATCGTCCAAAAGGTTGCATAGAATCAGGAAAAATAGTCGTGTTTGCGAGAAGATAGGCAACAAAGGAAACTAAAACTGGACCAAGTATAGTCCCAATATTATTTGCTGCTCCAAATTGACCCATTCCTGCTGAACGATCTTCTTCAGAAGTTATGTCTGCAACAGATGCTCCAGTTGCAGGTCTCATACCTGAACCAAGAGCTGAATTAATCACTCTAGATAACAGCATAAAAAATATTAAGGCTGAAGTGCTAAAAAAACCAATTAAACCAAGATACGCTATTCCACAAAAGAGTATAGTTGAAGCTATATATCCTATAAGTCCAACCATAAGAACGAACTTTCTTCCTACTTCGTCACTGCGTTTTCCCCAGTAGGGGGTGAAAATTAAGAACATAAGAGCTGAAAAAGAGACTAAAGAATTAATTAAAGTAACACTAAACCCTAATTCTCTACCTATTAAAGGCATGGTTTGCCAGTAAACAGATTGGCCCATGCTCACAAAGATTATTGTAGGTATCAGAAGAGAGATTATCTCCCTATTTTTATCTTTTAGATTAATTATTTTTCCTTATCTATTCTCAATAAAAAAGCATATTCCATAGCTATTTCCTTTAAGCTTTCAAACCTTCCGCTAACACCTCCATGTCCTGCAGAAAGATTTACTTTCATTAAGATAGGATTGAAGGATCTATTGTACTCTCTTAGTTTAGCAACGTACTTAGAAGGTTCATAATATTGAACTTGTGAATCCCATAAGCCTGAAGTTACCAAGATGCTTGGATAAGAAAGGTAATCTATATTATCGTAAGGAGAGTACTTCAATATGTAATTAAATTCTTCTTTAATTTCTGGATTACCCCATTCAGTATACTCACCTGTAGTAAGAGGAATTGATGGGTCAGACATAGTTGTAAGAACATCAACAAAAGGAACATTAGAAATAATTCCTTTATATAAATTTGGTTCCATGTTGATGACGGCACCCATTAGTAAGCCCCCAGCACTTCCTCCTGCAGCATATATTCTTTTGGGATCAGCAAACTTTTTATTCCCAATCCATTTCGTTACATCTATAAAATCATAGAAAGTATTAAGCTTATTAAACATTTTCCCATCTTCATACCACTGCCTTCCTAGCTCTTGCCCCCCTCTAACATGAGCAATGGCAAATATAAAACCACGATCTAACAGTGAAAGCCTGGAAGAACTAAATCCTGCATCTATAGAGTGACCATAAGAGCCATAGCCATAAATTAGAATGGGATTCTTGCCTTTAATAAATTTATCTTTTTTATAAATCAAAGAAACGGGGACTAACACTCCATCTCTTGCTTTGATACTTTTTCTCTCCACCTTATAAGTGCTTGGTGAAAAGCTACCTAGTACTTTAGCCTGTTTTAAAAGTTTCTTTCTACCTGCCTTTAGACTATAAGAATAGACACTATCTGGAGTTCTCATACTTGAATAGCCAAAATATAGGTTTGGACTATTATATTCAGGGTTTGCTGCAAAATAGGCTGTGTATACTGGATCGTTAAACTTAACACTACCTTTCTCTTCTCCTCTTCTTGATAAAATCTTTATATAGCTTAACCCTCTCTCCCTTTCCAAAAGAACTATATTCTTAGGAAAAGCTAAGAAATCTTGTAACAAAATATCTTCTCTATGGGGAACTAATTCTTTCCAATTCTTTTTACTTATGACTGATTTACTTAACTTTGCTTCCATCAGTCTGAAATTTTTTGCCTTCCAATTTGTAAGAATAAGAAGCCTATCTGTATCATCTTCAACTGAATAAAGATGATCTTTTTCTCTCGGGTAAACTACTGAGGGTTTTTTTTCAGGACTTTGAGTATCAATAAGCAGAGTTTCACTACTATCAGTACTAGATATATTGATCTCAATGAATCTCAATGAACGCGTGTTACCAACTGAAACATAAAAGGTTGTATCTTTTTCTTCATAAACAAGGGTATCTTTTGATTGATCATCTCCAAGTTTATGTCTAAAAACTTTACTAGGAAGCAAAGTCTCAGGATCTCTAAGGACGTAAAAGATAAATTCTCCAGATAAAGACCAGGCCATAGCTCCAGAGGTATTTTTTAAAGAATCTTTATAAAACTTATTAGTCTTTAAGTCCTTAATTCTTATTTTATACTGCCTTCTACCTGTAGTATCTTCAGCAAATGCTAATAGGTCTTCTGACGGTGAGATACTCCAATTTGATAATTGATAAAATTCTGACTCTTCAGCTAATTTATTAACATTTAAGATTTCTTCTTCTTTTTCAGAATCTATTTTTTTTCTTATAAATATTGAGTGCTCTTTTTCAGGCTCATATCTTCTGAAGTACTCATAAGAACCCATTGGAATAGGAACTGAATCTTCTTTTTTTGGTATTCTGGACATGATTTCTTCAAAAAGTTCATCTCTCTTATCTATGCCTTTAGAAAACCAATCTTCAAGATAATTATTTTCTTCTTTTAGGTGGTTTATTATTTCAACATCTTTTCTAGAGTCATCTCTCATCCAGTAGTAATTATCTATTCTTTCCACACCATGAGCTTTGAAGGTTATAGGAATCTTTTTGGGGTTAGGAGGATTTAGATCTTTCAAGTTAGAAGCACTATTTATATTCAGACAAAAAAAAGAAAAACAGACTAACAGAAAAAAGCTTTTTTTTATCCCTTTAATCTTCATTTTTTCTTGTTTTTCTTTATAACCCTTTTTCTTTTTCTTTTTTGCTTTTCACTAAGTTTATTTGTTCTACCTTCATAAGGATTACTAGAGTCAACAAAATCTACAAATAAAGGTGTGGATATTAGCTTTAAGCTTTCCCTAAAATAGTTTTCAATATATTTTTTATAAGACTTTTTAAGACCTTTCATGTTATTACCGTGAACTATTAACTTGGGGGGATTCTTCCCTCCTTGGTGGACGTACCTTAGCTTTGGTCTAAATCTTCCAACTAATGGTGGTTGGGATTTATCTGTTGCTTCTGAGAGGATCTTATTTAGGAGGCTAGTTTCTAAATCTTTCTTGCTTGATCTAAAAGCTTCAAGAACCAAGGGCAAAAGAGCTTTAATGTTTTTATTAAGCTTAGCCGACATTAGGTGAATATTAATAAAACTAGCAAATTCTAGCTTCCTTTTTATAGTTTCCTCTAATTCCTCAATTTGCTTACGATTTAATAAATCAATCTTATTAAAGCCTAATATTACTGGCCTACCAATAGAAAGAATTAAACCCAATAGATGCATATCCTGATCTACCATTGGTTCATCAGAGTCAACTAGATGTATAACTACATCACTCTTTTTTATGGCAGTTACAGATTGACTTACAGAAAACCGTTCTGTTTCCTCTACTATGGAACTTTTCTTTCTTACTCCAGCGGTATCAATTAAATCTATATCCATTCCATCAACCTCTATTTGCACTTTGATAGAATCTCTTGTAGTCCCAGATTTTTCAGAAACTAAGACTCTCTCTTGTCCGCTCAATAAATTCGTTAAGGTTGACTTGCCTACATTTGGTCTACCTAATAAAGCTACTGTTAATGATTTTTCATCTTCAGAGGAAATGTCTTCTGCAGGAGAAACCTGAGATAGTAAATCTTTCAATAAACCTATTCCTTGATTATGAGCAGAAGAAGTTAAAAAAGTGTTCTTAAAACCTAACTCGATAAATTCATTTGATAAGGCCTCTTCTTTAGTATTATCAACTTTGTTGATTATTAGATAGATTGATTTGTTAGTTTTTCTTAATTTCTTGGATATATCTTTATCAAGACTAGTAAGTCCTAATTTAACATCTACAACAAAGAAAATTATATCTGATTCATTAATTGCTAACTCTGTTTGATGCAGCACATCTTTAGAAAGATCAGATGAGCTTTCGCTAATTCCACCTGTATCTATCAAGATGGCAGAAGATCTTAAGGCCTTGCCATACTGCCTATCTCTAGTTAGTCCTGAAAAATTGGCTACTAAAGCTGCATTTGAACCAGTCAAATCATTAAATATACTTGATTTACCAACGTTTGGTTGGCCAACTATAGCTACTATAGAAGACATTTCTTGGTTTACTTAAGAATAAAAGAACTAATTATAAAGACTATTCTATTGATAAGAAAAATAGCTTACCTGAATTATCTGTTATTACAGCATTGTTACCTTTGGTAATAATCTCTTGAATTGGATTTTTAGATATTCTCTTTCTTGCAATAAATGATCCATCTACACTATTTAGAATATGCACAAAGCCTTCAAAGTCACCTATCATGACATTGCCTCTAATGCTTACTGGAGAGCTAACATTTCTAAGTTTTAAGCCTTCCTGTTGCCATAATGTAGCACCCGAAGAAAGACCAAAAGCTTTAACTATATCTTTTTCATCAATTGCTATTACTCTTGATCTTGCTTCTGATAAATCTCGTATTGTAGATATTTTCTCTTGCCAAATTGGTCTGCCTTGTTGCAAATCAATAGCTGTTATATTTCCTTGGAAAGTTGCAGCTATAAGTACATTGTTTGCAACGACAACTCTTCCATCTATATCTACCATCCTTTCCAATTCTGTAGAGCCCTCATTTATTGTAGCTGGAAATTCCAATCTCACTGCACCTGAATCCGGGTATATCATTGAAACAGAACCATTTGCAAATCCTGTAAAAATAAAACCTTGAGTTAATAATGGTATTGAAGTTCCCCTTAAACTCAAATTTGGAACAGAAACTTGATGGACCCAGGACTTCTTTCCATCGTCCAAGTTTAAACCTGTGATGCTTCCGTCTGTAGCTTGAACAGCAACAATAGTCCCATTAGAAACAGCGGGAGATAAAATTTCACTAGAACATTGCTCTCTCCATATTTCTTCACCATTCTCTATATCCAATGCGACTACTTGTCCTGATAAGGTTGAATAAATAATCTTTTTAAAACCTACCTGCAGTCCTCCTGATACCTCATCATTGGTTTGTTTTTTCCAAATTGATTTACCTGTTTCCAAATCGAAAACATAGAGCTCACCTTCCGAGTTTATATAATAAATATTATCTCCGACAATGGATGGTAAAATCCTTCCTATCATCTTCTCTTTTCCAACTTTTGAAGACCATAAGCTTTTTATGAGTAATTCTTGATTGATTTCTTCCAAGACAGCTGGCAATTCAATTTCTTCGTCTTCATCCCCCCAAAATTTTAACCAGCCAAGAGAAGAACAACCTACAAAACTTAAACTTAAGAGCAGAACTAAAAAAAGTTTTAATAACTTAAACATCTACTATTCACCCAGGTCAGCTAATTTCATTTTAATTAAAGATTTAATAGACGTATTTTGGGTTGATTCTAAAGCTTTGAGGTAATTTAATTTAGCTTCACTAAATTGGCTCATCTCTACTTGAGCATCTCCTTTAACTTCCAAGAATGCACCATTAATATATGGATAACCATCAATTAACTCTATGGCTTGTAAAGGACTCCCTTTGGCAATTAAAACTCTTGCTAACCTAAGTACTGCAGTAGCTTCTACAGGATTATAGTCATCACTCCATCTAGAGCTATGCTTCTCGAGAATTTTCTTTAATATCCTTTCAGACTCGTCCAATTTGTTTTCTTCTAGATTAACTTGAACTAAGTGAAAATTAACTAAATCGGCATAGAGAGTATTAGGATAATTGTCTAAAATCTTTTCGGCTATCTTGGTCTCATTTAAGTCTTTATTGTCAACAGAATCTAAAAAAGATTGATAAAGATCAGAAGAAGATTGCAATTTATAAGCTCTATTGTCGTTCCACGCTTCCCAGCCAACGAGACCTCCAACAACCGCAACGACTATTAAAAGCAAGAGGTATTTATACCCCTGCCACAGGGAAGCTAAAAACTCAGTGTTTTCCTCTTCCGTTGAAGAAAGCTTTACCATTTTCTATAAAATCTTTTTTATATTTTTAATTAATTGGTCAAAATTAAAAGTTTCTTGTTTTGAACCATCTCTTAAATGCTTAAAAGATATTGTATTATCCTTTAACTCTTCATCTCCTACAATCAAAGTAAATTCAGCTCCAGATTTGTCAGCTTTTTTAAACTGAGAATTTGCGCTTGTAGCCTCTAAACTTAGCTTTAACTTAATATCAGGAAAAATACTTCTAATTTTCTCTGCAGACAAAATTGAATAGGTAAAAGCTTCTTCTGTTAAGCAAATAAAATACGCATCACATAATGGTTTTTGAATGCTTTCTTGTTTATATGAATCCCCCAATGTAAGTATCAACCTTTCAAGTCCAATAGAAAAGCCCACTGCTGGGCAGCTGTTTCCACCTAATTGCTCCACCAAATTATCATATCTTCCTCCTCCACAAACAGTATCCTGAGCACCTAGCCCTTCAGCCTTCCACTCAAATACTGTTTTATTATAATAATCAAGCCCTCTTACAAGCCTATTGTTGATTGAATAGGGAACATTTGATTTATCTAGAATATTCTTTAAATTATTTAAATGATCTTTAGACTCTTTATCTAAGTACTCATTAATCTCGGGAGCTTCTTCAAGCAACTGCTGTATATCTTTGGACTTTGAATCTAAGATTCTTAGAGGATTGTCTCTTAATATTCTATGTGAATCTTTATCTAATTCTTTTTTATAGCTATTAAAGAAATCTTGAATTGCCTTTCTATAAACTTCTCTAGTTTGATAGTTACCTAAACTATTTATCTCTAGACTTAATTTATTCTGTATTCCAAGTTTGTTCCAAAGGTTATTAAGTAAAAGAATTAGTTCAGCGTCAGCTAAATAACTGTCTATCCCAAATATCTCTGCACTTGCTTGATGAAATTGCCTAGACCTACCTTTTTGAGGCCTTTCATACCTATACATCTGCCCCATATACCAGAGCTTAGGCTTATCAACTCTTATTAAGTCATTTTCAAGACAAGCCCTTACACAACCCGCTGTTCCTTCAGGTCTTAATGCAATTGCTTCTCCTGACCTGTCTTCAAAAACATACATCTCTTTTGAAACTATATCGCTCACATCTCCTACAGACCTATCAAATAATTCACTTTTTTCAATAAGGGGAAGTCTTATCTCTTCAAATCCATATAAACTAAACACAGATCTGATACTTGCCTCTATAGATTGCCAAACACCAATTTCTTCGGGGATCAAATCCTTCATGCCTCTAATTGATTTTATCTTTGACATTTTTATTTTGACCTTGCTATTACAGAGCTAACATTTTGATTTAATTTCTTAATTTTATCTCTAATTAATGCTTCTAAGTGGTCCACTAAATCTTTACTTTCTACTTTATGATCGGGTTTACCATCAATGTAAATTAAATTTTTTGGTGAAGCACCAGTCACTCCCAATGCAACATGCTTAGACTCACCAGGACCATTTACATAGCACCCAATCACTGCAACATCTAAATCTTCAGATACATCTTCTAGTCTAGCCTCTAATTCATTCATTGTACCTATTACATCAAAATTCATTCTTGAACAACTAGGGCAAGCAATAAAGTTTATTCCTCTTGATCTAAGCTTTAAGCTCTTAAGGATATCAAATCCAACTTTAATCTCATTCTCAGGTTCCGAAGCTAGAGATACTCTTAAAGTATCTCCTATTCCTTCCATTAGGAGCATTCCTAAACCTACAGAAGATTTCACTGTACCCGATCTAAACCCTCCAGCTTCCGTAATTCCTAAGTGTAGAGGTTGATCTATCATTTTAGATATCTTTCTATAGCTATCTATAGTTAAAAAAACATCTGATGCTTTTATGCTTAACTTAAACTCATTGAAGTTTAATGACTGAAGAATATCTACATGATTTAAAGCAGATTCAACTAAGGCATCTGAGGTGGGTTCGCCATATTTTTTCTGAAGCTTTTTTTCTAACGAACCTGCATTCACGCCTATCCTTATTGGCACACCATTATCTTTCGCTGCAGAAACAACTTCCAAAACTTTCTCTTTTTTACCTATATTTCCAGGGTTAATCCTCAAACAATCAGCTCCTGCTTTAACAGCTCCTAAAGCAAGTTTATGGTCGAAATGAATATCAGTAATTAAAGGCAAGTTAGTTTCTTTTTTTATCTTTTTGAAGGCCTTTAATGAATCCTCATCAGGAATGGAGATTCTTACCAGATCAGCACCTGCATCTTGCAAACTATTAACCTGGCCTACAGTAGAAATGACATCTCTAGTATCGGTGTTTGTCATGCTTTGAACAGATATAGGAGATTCCCCTCCTACTGGCACATCACCAACCATTATTTGTTTAGATTTTCTCCTTTTAATATCAGATGAATTCATAGTTTCTTATTTACATGAAGACCAAACAACTTACATTAGTTTTAAGAATTGTCATAGACTTTAGGTTAATCTTTAGAAAAATATGTAATTAGAAAAGCTGCTATTAAGACTATTCCAATAGCTATAATATTTTCAGATTTAAAGTTGATTCTACCCTCCAGCTTCTTTTTCCTATCTTTTCTTGATTGCTTTTTTTTCTTCTTTTTTTCATCCCTCATGTAATCATTAAAAGCATTAATAACAAGGTCAGAATCTAGTCCTAATTTCTTTGCATAAGCTCTTAAGTACCCTTTTACATAAGTAGGTCCTGCCATCTCATCAAAGTTGTTACTCTCTAATGCTTCCAAGTACTTTTCTGGAATACCTAACTCTTCAGATAGTTTCTTATACCTTCGTCTCTTCTTTTTTCTTGCTGCACTTAAAAGCTCTCCTGGGTATATTTTTTTTTCCTTATGGGACATCTAAATTCTCTATTTTTAATATTCTGGAAAAAAGTAGGCAACCTCCCTTGCTGCTGATTCCTTTGAGTCAGATCCATGCACTGCGTTTGCATCTATAGATTCTGCAAAATCATGCCTCAATGTTCCTTCTTTTGCTTCCTTAGGATTAGTAGCGCCCATAAGCTCACGATAACCTTTTATTGCCTCTGTTCCTTGAAGTATTTGGATTTGGACAGGTCCCGAAGTCATAAATTCAATCAATGCTTTAAAAAAAGGCTTGCCTTTGTGTTCTGAGTAAAAGCCCTCAGCTAAATCTTTTGAGAGTAGAATTTTCCTTTTTTTTACAATTTTTAAACCAGAATGCTCTATTCTTTCACATATCTCTTCGATATGCCCATTCTCTACAGCATCAGGCTTGATAATACATAAAGTGTCTTGCATTAATTTACCTTTAGATAGTTTTCGCGCGGCATTATACTTATTAAACTTAAAAAGAGTTAATCTAGTTCATCTATCCAGGCAGCCTGTATAGCTTCCAAGATCTTTTCATTTGACCTATCTGCCTCACCTTCAAAGCCATTTATATTCATGACTTTTTGATGGAGATCTGTAAATAGTATTAATTTGGGATCTATATCTGGATGATCATCAACAAGTTGTATTGCAATTTCATTAATATCTGTCCAATTCATAGCTGCTATTTTTTTTCAGATACCATGTTAATCGTGTACTGAGGTAACTCAATCTCTAAATCTTCGTCTCCAATAATAATTTGACAACTTAACCTTGATTCAGGTTCTAATCCCCAAGCCTTGTCCAGCATATCTTCTTCTGATTCTGAGGCATCATTTAAACCAGAAAAGCCCTTTCTAACTATTACATGACAAGTAGTACAAGCACAAGATAGTTCACATGCATGTTCTATTTGTATTCCTTCTTTTAGTAAGTTCTCACATAAATACTCTCCTGAAGGTATTTCTATCTCAGCTCCCTCAGGACAAACTTCTTTGTGAGGATATATTTTGACTTTTGCCATTTAATTAAATATGGAAACGAAAGGGGTTTAACTTATTTCAAAACTTTCACCACAACCGCAAACTGCCTTTACATTAGGGTTAAGAAATTTTACTTCTTCATTTAATCCTTCTTGAATAAAGTCAACCTTAGTCCCTTTAAGGTAAGTAAAAGATTTTGGGTCAATAAAAACCTTTAATTCATTAAATTTGAAGATTAAATCGTCTTTCTTATTTTCTTCTACAAAGTCCATTTCATACATGTAACCTGAACAACCTGCAGCTTCTTCAACAGAAAATCTAACTCCTAAAGAACCCCCTTCTTTAGACATACTTTTTTTAAAATGACTTAAAGCAGCTTCAGTCAATGAGAAGGCTTTAGGGTCAAAGGTTTTAGGTTCTTTCATGCTTTAAATCTTTTTTTCATAATCCTCTACGGCCTGTTTAATGCTATCTTCAGCTAAAACAGAGCAATGTATCTTAATGGGAGGAAGGTCCAAAGCTTTTGCAATCTCAGAATTCTTTATTTCCTTAGCTTCTTCTAAAGTCCTTCCTTTTAGCATATCTACTAATTCACTTGAAGATGCAATCGCTGAGCCACAACCATAAGTTTTGAATTTAACATCTTTTATTACATGGGTATTTTTAACCTGTTCACACTTAATTTGTAAACGCATAACATCTCCACATGCAGGAGCCCCAACCATTCCAGTTCCTATATCAGATTCAGAAGGATCCCACCTTCCCACACTATTCTTCTCTGGTTCTTTTAAAGTTTTTTCAAACTTATCAATTACTTTTTTACTATAAGCCATATCTATCCCCTATTATTTAATGTTCTACCCATTCAACTTTATCTAAATCTACCCCATCTTTGTACATATCCCAAAGTGGAGAAAGTTCCCTTAATTTTTCAACTGAATCTCTTACAAGATTAATTGTGAAATCTACTTCTTCTTCAGTTGTGAATCTACCAATCGAAAATCTAATTGAGCTATGTGCCATTTCATCTTTTAACCCAAGAGCTCTAAGGACATAAGAAGGTTCTAAACTTGCAGATGTACAGGCAGAACCTGAAGAAACAGCTATATCTTTTAAGGCCATAATTAGTGATTCTCCTTCTATGAAGTTAAAACTAACATTAAGAAATCCTGCAACCCTCTTATCAAGATGTCCATTTAAATGAACCTCTTCCATGTCCATCAATCCCTTCCAGAATTTATCTCTTAATTTCTTTATTCTTTCGTTATCTGAATTCATCTCCTGTTTTGCTAATTTAAATGCTTCTCCCATTCCTACAATTTGATGGGTAGGCAAAGTCCCAGATCTCATTCCTCTTTCGTGACCTCCTCCGTGAACTTGAGCTTCCAACCTAACCCTCGGTTTCCTTCTCACAAACAGAGCACCTATACCTTTGGGTCCATAAGTCTTATGAGCTGAAAAAGCCATAAGATCGACTTTCAATTTAGATAGATCAATAGAAATCTTGCCTGTACTTTGAGCTGCATCAACATGGAAGATGATATCATTTTTCCTTGTTATCTCGCCTAATGAAGCAATATCGTTTACAACTCCGATCTCATTATTAACGTGCATTAAAGAAACCAGCACAGTCTCATTCCTAATATTTTCTGCTAAATTCTCTGGGGTAATGAGGCCAGAAGGATCAGGATCTAAATAAGTTACTTCAAAACCTTCTCTTTCAAGTTGACGACAGCTATCTAAGACAGCCTTATGTTCAATTTTCGAAGTAATAATATGATTCCCCTTCTTTTTATAGAACCTGGCTACACCTTTAATTGCAAGATTATCTGATTCTGTTGCTCCTGAGGTCCACACTATCTCTCTATGATCACAATTTACTAAAGATGATATATTTGATCTTGCTTCTTCTACTGCCTCTTCTGCTTTCCATCCAAATTCATGAGACCTTGAAGCTGGATTCCCGTAGTTACCTTCTAGAGACAAATATTCCTGCATCTTTTTAACTACTCTTGGGTCGACTGGAGTAGTAGATGCATAATCAAGATAAATTGGTAGTCTCATTTTTAACTTTTTGCTATTAAATCTATTGTTCTTATTTGCTTTAGTGTAGAAGAACTATTTGAAATATCTGGAGTTAACTTTAAAATTACATCATCTAAAGATCTTTCTAATAAAAAGTTATCTACATGTTGAGTTAAGTCTGTCCAAAGATCATGGGCTAAACACCTAGAGCCAGAATGGCAATCTGCTGTACCTCCACACTGAGTAGCATCCATTTTCCCCTCTACAGAACTAATTACTTGAAAAAGATTAATTTCAGAACTTGGTCTAGTCAGCCTATAACCGCCTGAAGGACCTCTTGAGGCCTCAACTATTCCTGATGATCTTAAATTTAAAAATAACTGCTCTAAATAAGTAATAGGTAAATCTTGCCTTTCAGCTATTTTAGATAAAGATATGAATTTATTCTCTTCTTGATTTATTGTGAGGTCTAATAAAGCTGTAACAGCGTACTTCCCTCTAGTTGTGAGTTTCATATTTGGCGTATTTTATAATTCCGACTAAATTTGTCAAGATTACATCATATGTACCTTATTTTTATTTAGTAACTATATATTATTCATTTTTACAATAAAAATATATTTATTTTTTTTAAAAAAAACCTTTTATTACAATATTTTTTATGTACCATACAGGAAAAATAAGGTACATACCCAAGGGGAAGATTAAAATTTAAACAGTATGGATACTCGTTACCTATTCAAAAGACATAATACTTGGTGGGTTAAGGTTGCAGTCCCTAGAACATTAAGACAGCAACTTGGTTATGATCTAAGACAATCTCTTAAAACTCATGATCTAGAAAAAGCTCAAGAAATGAGATGGTCTGTAATTGAGTCCCTAAAAGGTAAAATAGAAAAATCTAAAGAAAGACCTCTAGAAGATTTATCGTCAAAAGAACCTATAGATCCAGTTCAGGATTACATGCCAGTTACTCAGACTAGTAATCCACAGTATTATCACAAAGTTGTAGATTGTCAGTATGCATGCCCTGCACACACACCTGTACCAGAGTACATAAGGCAAATATCTCAAGGTAATTACACTGAAGCTTATATGATTAACTGGGAGTCAAATGTCTTTCCAGGCATATTAGGAAGAACTTGTGACAGACCTTGCGAACCTGCCTGTAGAAGAACTAGAACCCATGAAAAACCTGTAGCTATTTGTAGACTTAAGAGAGTTACTTATGATTATAAACAGGATGTTAGTGATCTATTACCGAAGATACCCGATAAAAGAAGCGGGAAGAAAGTTGCTTTAATTGGAGGAGGACCAGCTTCATTAACTGTAGCTAGAGATTTACTAGTTATGGGTCATGAATGTGTTCTTTTTGAGAAAGATCCCAAAGCTGGGGGCTTGATGAGAACAAACATACCTTCTTTTAGATTACCTATTGAAGTTCTAGATGAAGAAGTTAATCAAATAATCAATATGGGTATAGAAACAAGATTTAATAGTGAAATAACCAGTATGAAATCTTTATTAGAGGAAGAATTTGATGCCATCTTTGTAGGTACAGGAGCTCCTAAGGGTAAAGATCTAAATATTGAAGGTAGAAAAGAAGGAGAAAAAAATATACATATTGGTATAGATTGGCTAACTAGTATTGCCTTTGAACATATAGATTCCATAGGTAAAAAAGTAATAGTACTTGGAGGTGGAAATACAGCCATGGACTGTTGTAGGTCTTCATTAAGACTTGGAGCTGATGATGTAAAAGTTATAGTTAGAAGTCCTTTCGATCAAATGAAGGCTTCTGAATGGGAAATAGAAGAGGCAATGGAGGAAGATATTCCAATTCTTGATAATCATGTTCCTAAGAAGTTTATTCTTAATGAAGGAAGATTAGCAGGAATGGAATTTGAGAAAGTAGAAGCTGTTTTTGACGATGATGGAAAGAGATCTCTAGTTCCAACAGGAGAAGATCCAATAATATTTGAGTGCGATGATGTTTGCGTAGCAATAGGCCAGGATAACGCATTTGATTGGATAGAAAGAGATATAGGAATAGAGTTTGGAGAATGGGATATGCCTGTTGTAGATAAAGTTACTTTTCAATCTTCCTTACCCAATGTATTTTTTGGAGGAGATGCAGCTTGGGGTCCTGAAAATATCATATGGGCAGCTGCTCATGGACATCAAGCAGCAATATCTATTAATAAATTTCTAAACGAAGAAGATCTTTATGACAGACCTGAACCTATGACAAATTTAGTAAGTCAAAAAATGGGGATTCATGAATGGTCTTACGATAATGATATTTCTCAAGCAAAAAGATATCTAGTTCCACATGCAGATCAATCTATATCCTTAAAAGACCTGAAGGTTGAAGTGGAATTAGGATTTGATGATAAGTTGGCTTTTGAAGAAGCTCAAAGATGTCTAAATTGTGATGTCCAAACGGTCTTTTCAGAAGACTTATGTATTGAATGTGATGCTTGTGTTGATATATGTCCTACAGACTGTATAAATTTCATCAATAATTCTAATGAAACTGAGCTAAGAGAAAGTCTCAGAATACCTGCAAAAAACTTAGATCAGGATTTATTGGTGTCTGAAAAACTAGAACAAACACAAAGAGTAATGGTTAAAGATGAAGATGTCTGCCTTCACTGTGGCTTATGTGCAGAAAGATGTCCAACAGGTGCATGGGATATGCAAACATACTTATACGAAGAGTCTAAAGTTTATTCATGAATAAGATTGAAGTAACTAACGAATTTGTAATTAAGTTTGCAAATGTAAATGGTTCGGGGTCAGCAAGCGCCAACCAAACCTTTGCTAAAGGAATATTTAGATCTGGAATTCCAGTTAGCCCTAAGAATATTTTTCCTTCAAATATTCAGGGTCTTCCTACCTGGTTTGAAGTAAGAGTGAGTGAAAAAGGGTATCTTGGTAGAAGAGAAGGAGTTGATATTGCCGTAGCCATGAACCCACAAACCTACCGTCAAGATATTCAAGAAATCAATCCAGGGGGTTACCTCATGTATGATTCCTCATGGAAGAGAGATTTTGGTAATTCTGATGTAAATATAATAGAGATTCCCTTAACTAAGATTTGTGTAGAAAAATTCTCTAACCCTAAGCAAAGACTTTTATTTAAAAATATTGTTTATGTCGGAGCTCTTTCATACCTTTTAGATATAGATAAAGACATATATGAAGAACTTATAGCAGAGCAATTTAAGGGGAAAGAAAAGCTTATTTTACCTAATGTAGAAGCTTTAAATACAGGCTATGATTTTGCTAAAGAAGATTTACATGATCCCTGTTTAATAAAGGTTAAAAGAAGTAATAAAACAAAAGGAATGATTCTTACTAGCGGAAATGATGCTGCAGGTTTGGGTTGTGTTTATGGTGGGGCAACTGTTTGTGCTTGGTATCCAATAACTCCATCTACTTCATTAGCAGAATCTTTTACTAGTTATAGTGAAAAATTAAGAGTAGACAAAAATACTAACAAAAATAAATTTGCAATTGTTCAAGCAGAAGATGAGCTTGCAGCTGTGGGAATGGCAATAGGAGCTAACTGGAATGGAGCTAGAGCCTTTACAGCTACCAGTGGACCAGGTATTTCTCTCATGAGTGAATTTCTTGGTCTTGCTTACTTTGCTGAAATCCCCCTTGTCCTTTTTGATATACAAAGAGGAGGGCCTTCTACTGGCATGCCTACAAGAACTCAACAATCTGATGTTTTATCCTGTGCCTATGCTTCTCATGGCGACACTAAACATATACTTCTTATACCTTCTGATCCTAAAGAATGCTTCGATTTTTCTTCTGAAGCATTCAATTTGGCTGAAAGAATACAAACACCTGTGATTGTATTATCTGACCTAGACCTTGGTATGAATGATTGGACATGTCCTGAATTTAAATGGGATGACAATACTAAGTTTGATAGAGGAAAGGTATTGCATGCAAAAGATCTAGAAGAAATTGAAGATTTTGGTAGATATTTAGATGTTGATGGAGATGGGATTCCTTATAGAACATACCCAGGAGCTCACCCTGAAAAAGGTGCTTACTTTACAAGAGGTACTTCCCATGATGAGTATGCAAGATATACTGAAGATGGTGTAATTAATGCTGAAAACCTTTCTCGTCTTACCAAGAAGTATCAGACTGCATCAGAACTAGTACCGGCACCAGTCTTTAAGCAACAAACAAACTCTAGTTCATTGGGTGTTATTTATTACGGAAGTACAGAAGCCTCAATGCAAGAGGCATTAGATCAGTTACATGAAGAAGGAATTGTTTTAGATGCAATGAGACTAAGAGCTTTTCCTTTCAACTTAGAAGTATGGGAATTTATTGAAGATCATGATCTTCTTTTTATAGTAGAACAAAATAGAGATGGCCAAATGAGAACACTAATTATGGCTGAAGGAGGAATAATTCCTGATAAGCTTGTTTCTGTTCTCTGTTTTGATGGTTCACCAATAACCGCATCTTTCATATCAAATAAAATCAACTCTCATATAAAAGGAAATCCAATTAAGAGTATTTCAGTAGGAGAATAAATTGACTTATATAGTTAAACCTAAGAATCATCACCCAGACCTAGAAAGAAATGATTTAGGTCTTACAAGAAGAGATTATGAAGGCACAGTCTCAAGTTTGTGTGCTGGGTGTGGTCACGATTCAATTAGTGCGGCTATCTTGGAAGCATGTTTTCAACTTAATATTTTATCCCATAAAGTAGCAAAGCTTTCTGGTATAGGATGTTCTTCTAAGGCCCCTGCTTATTTTTTAAACCAATCTCATGGTTTTAACTCAGTGCATGGTCGTATGCCATCAGTTGCTACTGGAGCTAACCTTGCAAATCATGAATTACTTTATCTTGGGATTTCAGGTGATGGAGATACTGCTTCAATAGGAATAGGTCAGTTTATTCATGCAGCAAGAAGACAACTAAATGTAATTTATATTGTAGAAAATAATGGGACTTATGGTCTTACTAAGGGTCAATTCTCTGCTACAAACGATTTAGAGTCTAAAAGTAAATATGGAGAGGATAACCTTTTTCCTGCTATAGATTTAGCTTCTATGGCTATTCAATTGGGTGCTAGTTTCGTTGCAAGAAGCTTCTCAGGAGATAAAGATCAATTGGTACCTCTTTTAAAGGCTGCTATGAAGAATAAAGGATTTTCTTTTCTAGATATTATTTCACCTTGTGTAACTTTTAATAACCATGGAACTTCTACAAAAAGTTATGATCATATAAGAGAGCATAACCAGTCCCTAGGTAGACCTGATTTTGTACCTCTAGGAAAAGAGATAAATGCAAACTACAAAGAAGGAGAAAGTTTAGAAGTGCCACTTCATGATGGTTCTCTCATTTCTCTTGAGAAATTACCAAAAGATTTCGATCCTACTAATAAGTCATCTTCTTTAGGCCGAATAAATAAATCTGAAGAAGAAGGTAAGGTACTTACTGGTTTACTTTACATAGATCCCAAAGCTTCAGATTTAAAGGAAACCTTAAACATCATAGATCAACCATTAAATCAGCTTGGAGATAAAGAGTTATGTCCAGGTAAAAAAGAACTAAAGAATATTAACAATAGCCTCAGATAATCTAATCTATTCCTAGCTTGTTAGCGATTATGTGATATGACTCTACTACATCGCCTAAATCTTGACGAAATCTATCTTTATCTAATTTCTCTCTTGTATCAATGTCCCAAACTCTACATCCATCTGGAGTAAACTCATCTCCAAGTAATAATTTATTATCAAAGGAACCGAATTCCAATTTATAATCGACTAAAATCATTCCTGCATCTAAGAAAAGTTTCTTTAAAACCTTATTAACTTTAAAGGTTAACTCTTTCATCTGGCCAACTTCATCTTCGGAAGCCCAACCAAAAGAATCTATATGAAATTCATTTATCATAGGATCATGGAGATCATCATCCTTATAGAAGAATTCAAAGGTTGGAGGATCAAGATCTAACCCTTCCTCTATTCCTAGCCTTTTGCATATACTCCCCGCAGCTATATTCCTTATTACACACTCTATTGGAAGCATATTTAACTTCTTAACTAAAGAGTCAGTATCTGAAAGAAGCCTAACAAAATGAGTAGCTATCCCATTTTTTTCTAATACTTCCATTATAAAGGCATTGAACTTATTATTTATCTCACCCTTACCAGAAAGACTTTCTGTTTTGACACCGTCAAATGCAGAAGTATCATCCCTATAATGCATAACATAATGATCATCTATTGAACTTTCAAATAAAGACTTGGCTTTACCTGAATTAACTAAATTACCTTTTTTTATTTCTTCCATGTTTCTATGATAATGATTGATTTATTTCTGACAACAAGTCCCTTTCTAAAATTTCATTTTCTTTTGAATCACTAGTTACAGTTACTCTACATAAATTATCTTCTACTCTTTCTATATTAATCCTAAAATTATAATTACTAATTTTATTGCCTCTAGTAAAAACCCTTTTCATAAAACCTGCTTCACTTTCTTTGGAGAAGCTAATGAAAAATACTCCTTTGCTTCTATCTAAATCTTTGACGGTAATAAGTGCTTCTTTTAAGGCTCTGTCAATAGCTGCCCAGGCACGAGGGAACTCAAGGTTCATTTCTATGAAATTCATTCCTTCTTCAGACTGTTTCAGTAAAGCTTTCTGGCCTACATTAAGATTTAGGGCTACAAGAGAGGTTCCTCCAGTTGAGGGAGTTTCCGACAAGAAGTCTAAGGCACTTCTTAAAACCTGATCTTCTATATTTTCTTCTTGAGAAACTTTTATCCAAGTACCTTCTTCATCTAAAGCTAAATGAGAAAGAAATATCTCAGAACTTGCCTGTCTTATACCGTGCTCAATTTTCATTAATAATTTAGTTTTATATTGACCCTTATTGATAATTTTACTCTCTAATATACCTTTATTAGGGTCATCAAAAGCAAGTCCTTCATCAGTAGATGACATAAAATCTTTCATTAAAGGCCATACACTGCTAGGAAGAGCTTCAACATACAGCCACCTTAATTCACCTAATTTGTGCATTCTTATCTCATTAGTAGAACCAGAAGAAAATACTTGAGCTGGTAGAGGAATTATGTAGGAATCTGCATCTAAATCTTCTTGGCTTTTAGGTATAGGGTAGTAATCCACGATGGGTCTTGTAGGTGCATCTCCTGTATCTATAGATTTTTTCTGTTCCTCTTTTAGGTAGTCGTAGCTATGGTCTTTTAAAATCCATCCACAAGAAGTAAATACAAGTGGTACAAACATTAAAACTAAATATACTCTTTTCATGACCAATCTTCCTTCAATTTATAAGACCTAATTTCTTTAAAATAAGTTCCATTTGAGAATTATATTCATTGTCCAGCCAAGTTAAAGGCAATCTTATGCCCTGAGGAATACGACCTAGCTTATTTAGTGCCCATTTTACAGGTATAGGGCTTGTTTCTAAAAAAAGAGCCTCATGTAAATCAGTTAACGTTAAGTCTATTGTTTTAGCCTGCTTAAAATCTCCATTTAAAGAATGATCACATATCTGTTTGATCAATTTTGGTACTATATTAGCTGTTACTGAAATAACACCATGGCCTCCTCCGTTTAAAAAATTGCAAGCACTTAAATCATCGCCGGAATAAAGAAGGAATGATTCTTCAGTCTTACTCTTCTTTAATTTCTCTTTTAATTGAATTAATCTATCTGGATCTGGTGAAGCTTCTTTTATTCCAACTATGTTGTCTAATTCTGATAGAGTCGCAGTTGTCTGAGGTAATAAATCACAAGCCGTTCTATTAGGAACATTATAAAGAATCTGGGGTATATCCACTTCTGAAGCTATCTCTGTGTAATGTTCTATAAGTCCTTTTTGAGTTGGTTTATTATAATAAGGAGTAACTAAAAGAGCAGCTGATGCTCCAGCTTCTTTTGCTGCAGAAGTTAAATAAACTGCTTCTTTTGTTGAATTTGCACCAGTTCCAGCAATAATTGGGATTCTACCTTTTGAGTGCTGAACACCTTGTTCGATTATCTGTACATGTTCAGAAACATCAATTGTTGAGGACTCTCCAGTCGTTCCTACACTGACAATAGCAGCAGTACCTGATTCAATATGCCAATCAATTAGATCAAATAAAGATTGCCAGCTAATATCTCCATTTTTTTCCATTGGAGTAACTAATGCTACTATTGATCCTCTTACATCAAACACGATAATGGGTAAAATATTTAGATTGTTTCAATTAATTTAAAATAATTTTATTATATCAATAATAAGGAGGTTTTATGCCAACACTAAAATTAGGAAATAAGGCACCTTTATTTAAAGGGCCATGCACAGGAGAAGGATTAGTTGAGCTCTCTAAGCTAAAGGGTAAGAAAGTTATTATCTATTTTTACCCAAAAGATAATACGCCAGGTTGCACAACTGAGGGTCAAAATTTTAGAGATTTATACAATGAGTTTAAAAAAGAAAATACTTTGATTTATGGAGTATCTAGGGAATCTATAAAATCCCATGAGAACTTTAAACAAAAACAGTCTTTTCCTTTTGATTTAATCTCTGACGAAGATGAAATAATCTGTAAGAAATATGATGTTATAAAGGAAAAAAGCATGTATGGAAGAAAATACATGGGCATAGAGAGAAGTACATTTCTTATAGACCAAGAAGGAAAATTAGTTAAGGCTTGGAGAAAGGTAAAGGTAACAGGACATGCAGAAGAAGTTCTAGGAGCTGTAAGAGATCTATAAAAACTATTTTAGTTAAGGCTCTTTTGAGGCCAGGAATTAATAATAGCTTTTACGAAGGTTGCCAAAGGGATTGCAAAAAAGAGTCCCCAAAATCCCCATATTCCCCCAAAGAAGAGTACTGACATTACTATAACTACAGGATGTAATTTATTTCTTGCTGAAAATAGAAGAGGTACAAGCAAGTTTCCATCTAATGCTTGAATAGCTAAATACAAACCCAGTAACCAATAAAAGCTTTCACTAAAACCCCACTCATATAAGCCTAAAAGTAAAACTGGTATAGTAACAAGAATTGCTCCAAAGAAAGGTATCATTACTGACAAGCCCACCAATAAAGACATAAGGAAAGTGTAAGGTAAGCCAACAAAACTAAAAGCTAAGTAACTTACAAACGTAACAATAATAATTTCAATGAATTTTCCTGTTACATAATTATATATTTGATCATTCATTTCATTAAAAATGGAATCCATTAGCCCCCTCTCACGAGGAGTAAAGAAACTTATTAGAGGTAAAAGAGTTTCTTTGTCTTTAACAAAGAAGAAAACCATTAAAGGTATGAGAATAGCGTAGATTAATGCATTAAAAGCAAAGCTAATTGTGCCTGCTATTTGCTCTAATGCTTGCGAAAGAAGCTTATCTATTTGAGAAGCTAAATTAGAAAAAATTATCTCCATCTCCTTTTCTGAAAAATACTCTGGGTAGGATACTGAAAGCCTAGTTAAAGCTTGTTGAAGTGAATCAACTAGGTTTGGTAGATTGATTATCAAAGAATTTATTTGAGATCCTATTGAAGGCAAAACTAAAAAGAGACTCACATAAACAATAAAGAAAACCAGTAAGGCAATAGTAAGTGAAACCCACCTAGGAAAATTATAACTTTCTAGTTTTAAAACTAACCCGTTAAGCAAAAAAGCAATAACTAAACTTATTAAGATTGGTAATAAAATTCCTCCAAAGAAAAATAGTAAGGCGAAAGATATAAAAATGAAAAAAGCGAAATAAATAGTTTCCTCATTGAAGAAGTATCTATCTACCAGTTTTTTTAGAATATCAAGCACAATTAACTCTTTCCTTTAAAACCATAATTATCTGATAGTATTTTCGCATAATATGAACTCATTGTTATTATATAAGTCTAATTGGAAAGTAAAGATATGGTTAGATTCAAAAATTCTTTTTTAAAACTTAGCAGATGTATTCTATTATTATCTCTGCTAGCTAGCTTTTCTTTAAATACCCAAGAGGCTTTACCTGAACTGGGCGACACTTCTTCATCAGCTATTTCTTTAGATTCAGAATACAGGTTAGGAAGACTTTATATTGCTCAACTAAGGAGATCATTACCGGATTTACAGGATCCGATAGTTCAAGACTATGTAGAACACTTAATGTACAGACTTAGTGAATATAGTCAGTTAGAAGATAGAAGATTAGAGTTAATAATGATTAAAGATAAGAATATAAATGCCTTCGCTGCTCCTGGTGGAATAATAGGAATAAATGCAGGGCTTATCTATCACTCAGATAATGAAGGTCAGTTTGTTTCTGTAGTTGCACATGAATTAGCTCATTTAAGCCAAAGGCATTTTGCTAGGAACTTGCAAAGACAAAAAGATAGAAGCTTAGGTAACGCATTAATTCTCTTAGCAAGTGTTGCTATAGCAGCGAGCTCCAGACCAGATGCAATTATGGCTGGTCAACAAATACTAGTTCAACAAGCTCTATCATATAGCCGAAGTAATGAACAAGAAGCTGACAGGATAGGATTTCTTACTATGATTTCAGCAGGCTATGATCCAGAAAGCATGCCTCAAATGTTTGAAAAATTGCAATCTTTAAGCAGATTAAGTGGCGCAAATGAACTTGAATTCCTTAGATCTCACCCTCTAACAAAGAAAAGGATTAGTGACTCTAGGATCAGAGCAAGAGAAATAGAAGGATCTAACTATAAGAATAGTTTAAGTTTTGAATTAATTAAACAAAGAGTCTCCATAAATTTTTTTAAGACATCTAGGCAAGCCGTAGTTCAATTAAGTCAGGAAACTAGAAAAGCAAGAAGTAACAGGGAGAAAATAATTGCTAGATATGGTTTAGCTCTAGCTTTATCAAGAGATAATAAATACAACCAAGCGCTTGAAGAAGCAAGGGAATCCTTGAAACTTCAACAAGATAACCTTATTTTGCAATCAGCTCTCTTAGAAATCCACTTAAATGCAGGCAATGGATTGGAAGCTGTGGCCGTTGGAAAGAACCTTCTAGAAATGAACCCTTTGAATTATCCAATTTCAATGATGTATGCTAAGGCTCTTATTGATCAAAAACAATATGACCAGGCTGAAGAAGTTCTTAAAAAATTACTTTTTAAGCGTAAAGAAGATCCTCAAATCTGGTATTGGTTAGCTGAAGTTCAAGGTCTTGCAAGAAAAATTATTTCTCTCCATCAGTCTAGAGCTGAGTATTTCTATTTAACAGGTAATTACGATAGAGCTATAGAGCACTTAAGGTATGCTTTAGAGCTAGTTGGAAATAATTTCCAACTTAATGAAATATTACAAACAAAAATAGAAAATATTTTTGCTACGAAAGAAGAGCTCAAAGAGTTTACTTAGCCTGGGGGCCAAGAAAGCTCTCTTCCGGCTATGAGATGTAAATGTACATGAAATACTGTTTGTTGAGCTCCAGCACCATTGTTAACTACAAGCCTAAAAGCATCACCAACTTCTAATTTCCTAGCAATATCCCCTGCAACCAAAAGAAGGTGTCCAAGTAAGTCTTTATCTTCTATTTTAGAATTAGAAAGTTTATCGATTTGTTTCTTTGGGATTATCAAAACATGAATAGGAGCAACAGGATTTATATCATAAAAAGCAAGACATAGATCATCTTCATAGACAATATCAGCCGGAAGTTCTTTATCGATTATTTTTTGAAATATAGTATCACTCATTTATTCTATAATTTTTTTGATTCATCATAACCTAGGATTTCTTCTTGTTTTGGATTTTTAGTTTCCTCTAAAGAAACTTTATATCCGTCAACATAAGAAAGTTCTTTTATCCCATCAATATGCATCTTTTTATTCTTAAACTCCTTTAAATCTGAAATTTTTTCTTTTGCATCTTTGGGGTTTTTTGCAGCTGTAAAGAAATTCATATGGACTTCATAAAGTCCTTCTCCAATTGAAGGATCGTAAAAACCAACATGTACCATATATAAATTCATATCCTACTAATTCATTTTTAGATTAATTATAGACGAATACCAAATCTAGAAATCAGAGTGACATATAACCAATATATTAGAGCTGTTGCAATAATTGATATGAAAATTGAATAAATAAAGTCTAATTTCTTCAGAGCTAAAGGCAAAACAATAAAAAAAGTTAATCCGGGAGGTATTAGCAAAAGGATAGAATTTGTTAAATTAACAACAGGTTTAATATCTTTGGTATCAAAGTACAGCCAACTTATAGCAAGTACAGACATTAAAGGTATAGAGGCCAAGACTCCTGCAATCAAAGTTGATCTTCTAGCAATTTCTGAGATAGCAACAATCAATGCAACTGTGACTATTATTTTAACTACTAAATACATAGCTTTATGAAGAAAAACCGAATCTAACTTCTATAAAGATATTATATTAGATTAAAGGCATGAGTCATTAATTCTCTCCTATTTGCATGCCTAGCCAAGTTGCAAAGAGACACCCCATGACAGTAATGAGGATATAAACGAATACAGTTAAGAAATTTCCTTGATCAATAAGTTGGAAAGTTTCCCGTGAAAAAGCTGAAAAGGTTGTAAATGCTCCCAAGAAACCAACTATTAACAAAGGTTCATAAATGTCATGATACTTTTGATCAAAAGAACTTATTAAAAGACCTAATAAAAAACAACCTGTGATATTTACAAAAATTATCCCTAACGGAAAAAATAAAAAAGGTATTTTTTCAATTATTTCTGAAATGAGGAACCTTAAAAGAGCCCCTAGAGCTCCACCTGTAATAACTAAAAAATACTTCATTTTGTTAGATGGTGGGCCGTCTGCGACTCGAACGCAGGACCAATTCCTTAAAAGGGAACTGCTCTACCAAACTGAGCTAACGGCCCGGAAGGTGCGTATATTAATGGTTTAAACATGTTAATTCGACTCTTCTGATGAAATTTCTAAACTTTTTTTTGCTAACTCAGCAGCTCCTGTATTAGGGTACTCATTAATAAGTTTAAGAAAATACTCTTTTTCGCGCTCTTTGTTTCCTAATAATTTCTCTATAAGACCTAATTTATAGAGCGAGTCAGGAGCCCTATTATGGTTAATATATTTTTTTACAACAACCAGATAGCTCTCTCTTGCATCTTCATTTTGCTTTTGCGCTAAATAAAGCTCTCCTGACCAGAAGTATGCATCTGCTATATATTTACCTTCAGGGAAGGAAACTATAAGTTCTCTAAATTTTTGTAAGGCTTGAGCATATCTTGAAGAATCAAATAGTTCTAGAGCATTCCTATAAACATCCATTTCCATGGAAATAGCACTCTGATTTGATTCGTCTTCAACAGAAAAAATTTCTAAATTTTCATTGCCAATGGTATTTAATTCACTTGAAAGAATATCATGCAATCTCTTGTCTAAATCTAAGTATCTTTGCTGCTGAAGTTCTTGGTATCTTTCTATTAAATAAGCATTTTCTTCTACCAAATTTCTAAGAGATTCAATTTCCTTTTGTAAATTCTCAATTTTCTGTAAAAGCAATTCTGATGAATGCTCTTCTGAAAATGAATCAGTAGAGATTAATAAAATAAAAAATAATGTTAAAAGTTTTTTCAAGCTTTAATAGATTTTTATTACTGCTCTTCTGTTTTTTGACCAAGATGATTCATCAGAACCATAAGAAACGGGCTTCTCTTCACCGTAGCTAACTACTGTAATCCTATTAGAAGAAACTCCGTTAACTTGTAAAAATTCAGAAACTTTATTGGCTCTTTTCTCACCTAAAGCTAAGTTATATTCTCTGGTACCTCTTTCATCGCAATGTCCTTCAATTCTTATTCTGCTTGAATTAGATGCAATAGACCTGGCAAAATCTCTCATCTCAGAAGCAGCTGAAGAAGAAAGATCATATTTATCGTAATCAAAATATATGGTTCCTCCAACAGTGCTTTCGGCATCTGAAAAACTAGAATCTGAACTTGCTAAAACTGTCGAAGAGGCTTCAGCACTATCCATTGATATATTTGCACAACCACTAAATGTACAAATTAAAGCAGCGATTATTAAGAAATTCTCAAATAAAGTCATAATTATCTCCTTTCTACTAATTATACTTTTTTTATTTAAAATAACCTCCTAGAATTATTAGTCTTTTGGCTATTTATTTATTCTAAAGACTTCAATAAAGGTGACCAACTAGGTTCCCTGACACCGCCTGAATTAGTAGGCAGAACAAAACGAGTTTTTCCATCAATAGAAATGCCTGCAAGAATATCTTCTTCCTTATTTTTTGTTGCATAAATTATTACATTACCATTAGGAGATATTGTTGGAGATTCATCTAGTTGAGTGTTAGTTAGAATTTTCATCTTACCATTAACTAAGTTTTGAATTGCTATGTGAAACATTCCATTTTTTCTATGAACGAAAACAATACTCTTACCATCTGGCGTGTATCTTCCTCTTGCATTGTATGACCCTTCAAATGTCTTTCTTTTTATCCTCTTATTAGAAACGATCATTTCATATATTTGAGGAGTTCCACTTCTATTTGAAGTAAAGAGAATTTTTCTTCCGTCAGGTGACCAGTCAGGTTCAGTATCTATACCAAAATGAGTGGTTAATCTTTTCCATTTGTTCCTCTTAACATCATAACTATAAATATCCGGATTATCGCCTTTTGAAAGTACTGCAGCTATGTATTTATCTTTTGGTGACCAATTAGGAGAGCTATTTATACCTGGTTCAAACCTTAAAGATCTCCTCTTTCCTGTATAGACTTCTTGAATATAAATTCTAGACTGGCCTTCTTCAAAAGAGACATATGCTATTTTCTTTCCATCTGAAGACCAGCTTGGTGACATTATTGGTTCAGGAGAAGAAAATAAAACTGAATCATTTTCTCCATCTATATCTGTTACTCTAAGAAAGTAATTCTTTTCTGGAAAGGATTCATTATTAACGTAACTTATCTTGGTAGAGAATATACCTGGAATTCCATTTATTTCCTTATAGATCCTATCACTCATAACATGACCAAGAGATTTTAAAAAAGATGAAGATCCTTTACTGATAGACCTCTTTATAACTCTTTGACGAGTTATATTAATAATGGAAAAACTTACTACTACATCTTGTAAATCTTGTCCTAATACAGCTGACCCTATAACAAGATAATCTACGCCTAAGAGATTCCAATCTCTATAGAGGACTTCTTCCTCAGAGTTAGGGAAACTCAACATATTTCTAGGAGGTAAAGAAATAAACTCTCCAAAAGACTCAAGATCTTTTGAAATTATTTGATCTAAATAAAGTTTGGGAGGAGTATCAAGATTCCATGATATAGGCACTATAGCTATTGTAATGGGATCTTTAATTCCTTCTGTAACCTCAATTCTTAATTGAGAATTAGTAAAGGAGCAAAAAAAAAGGAGCAAAAAAATTATGTTTCTTTTAAACATCATCTTTAGTTTTTGGGGTTGAAAACTAAAGTAAAATTACGAAAATGATTATCAAATAATTTTCTTCCCATGTTTAAGTCTTCAAACTTAGATAGCTTCTCCACTGCATTAAGAGCTGAATTATCAAAAGCAAAGTTGCCGCTGCTCTTTAAGAGTTTTACATCAATTATTTCCCCAGTTGGAACTAGCCTGATTAATAGCTCAACACTTAATCCCTCCCTAGCAGAAGATGGTTGTTGCCAAACCTGCATTACCTGATTTTGTATAATAGTACTAAATAAACTTATTTCATCAGATTTAGTTACTTTTTCTAACTCAAGATTTATAAGATTTTTTTCTATCTTCAGGGTCTCTTTCTCAGCACTAACAATGGTGGATAAACTAATTTCAGGTTGATTAGATTGAACTTTTTTATCTTCAATTCTCCTAATTTTATTATTTATGGGCTTAATATTTCTTTCTTGCCCTTTATTTTCATAAACTAAATAGACTGGCATTGGTTCAAATGCATTTAAGGAATAAAGATCTTTAATTTTAAATAGGTTTGTTAAAGAAAGAATCAAAGCTAGATGCAGAACTAAAGAAATAAAGAAACCAGAATAATAATTAACCATTTATTTTATAACTTGAGGAGGTTGAGTAATTAAACCTACATTTTCTGCTCCAGAAGACTGGAGAATAGACATTAACTCCATCACCTTTTGGTACTTTACTTCCCCGTCTCCTCTAACTACAACCTGAAGAGAGGGGTTTGAACTTAATATCTTGCTAACTTTTTCAGACAACATCTGTGAATTTAGGGGTTCATTTTTAGTTGCTTCCATTTCAAGGAAAAAGACTCCATCTTCCTTAATCGAAACTATCAAAGGATCACTTCTTTCCCTAGGCAGGAGCTCAGATGTTGTCTCCGGTAAATTAACTAAAACCCCCTGAACCATCAAAGGTGCAGCAACCATAAAAACTACTAAAAGAACCAACATTACATCAATGTAAGGAACTACATTAATTTCAGAAAGTAATTTTCTTTTTCTTCTTCTAGAAGTCATTTTTTATAAACTTCTTTTCTTAAAACAATTGAAAATTCATCAATGAAATCTTCAAAATTAGAAATTAAGCTCTCAACAGAACTAGTAAATCGATTGTAGGCTATTAGAGCTGGTATAGCTGCAAATAAACCTATGGCAGTAGCTATTAAAGCTTCAGAAATTCCAGGAGCTACGGCTGATAAAGTAGCCTGATTAGTTTCAGCTAGTCCTCTAAAAGAATTCATAATTCCCCAAACTGTTCCAAATAAACCTATGTAAGGGCTTGCTGAAGCGACAGTAGCAAGGAAGGGCAAGTGTTTTTCTAACAAGGACTGTTCTCTTGATAGGGCAATTCGCATAGCCCTTTCAGCTCCCTCTATTACGGTATCAGGCTCTAAATTTTGTTTCCTTAAATTTTTGTATTCTTCGTATCCTGCCCTAAAAAGACACTCCATTCCTGAAGGTTCATTTTTGTCTTCTAAACCCTCTTTAGATATTGCTTCCAAACCTATTTCTGACCAAAACTTGTCTTCAAAAACTAATAACTCATCTTTAGATCTAGTTAAATATATCCATCTTTCAAAGATTATCATCCATGAAGAAACGGAAGCTAACAATAAAAGAATAATAACGAACTGAACAATGAAGCTGGCATTAAGAAAAAGATCAATAACTGAGTAACTCATATTTATTCCAGTAAAGACTTCATTCCATTAAATAGCTCTTCAGGTAAAGCTTTAGGCTTAAAATCAGACACACTAATACATCCGCACTTTATAAGAGCTTTGCATGATAAAACATCACCATCTTCTAAAACTTTTTGAGAAAAATCAAAAGTTACTTTACCTACTTTTTTTATTTGAGTATGAACTTCTATATCTTGATCTAAATAAGTAGGTTTTTTAAACTTTATTTTAGCTTCACGAACAATAAATATACTTCCTTCATCCATCAAATCTTTTTGATTGTAGCCTATCGTTCTTAACAGCTCTGTACGAGCCCTTTCAAAAAATTTTAAGTAATTAGCGTAATAGACTACTCCTTGAGCATCAGTATCTTCATAATAAACTGTAAGGGGATAGATGTGCATATTAATAGTTATGCTCCTCTATATCCTTCTTGTAAAGGTTCTTTAATAAGAATATAAAGTCTTCCCATAAAAGATCAGCTGTATAAGGAGAATTTAGATTGAGTTCGGGATTAATAGCTCCAAGAGGCACTCTAACCTTTATAGGTCTTCTGTCGAACTTATAAACAAGTGCAGGGATTCCTTCATCTCTAGTGGCTTCTTGTACTTGTTTCCACCAAGCATCAAGAGGTTCTGCTCCTGACCCATATCTCTTACATTCTATATACCACCTGCCCAACATTAAATCAGGTAGGTGTTTTTCTCTTGTTTGTTCTAGTATCCTTCTAATACTATTCTTTAGATTAAGATCAGAAGTGAGCAGGTTTCCTATTTCTCTTTCAAAAGATGCTCCTTTATTTCTCGAATTTGTCATAACTAATTTATATGTTCTACAATTTCTTCAGGGAAGTCTGCATTTGAATGAACATTTTGAGTGTCATCTAGGTCTTCAAGAGACTCCAAAAGTTTATAAATTTTAATTGATGTTTCTAGATCTGTAGAAACTGTTGTTTCTGGAACCAAACTTAATTCACTATCAGAAATTTCTATACTTGAATCTACTAATGCCCTCTTAACATCCTCATACTCTTCTAAAGAAGCAGTTATAGTTATTGTTTTATCTGGATTTTCTTCAATATCTTCTGCTCCTGCTTCTATTGCAGTTTCCATAATCTGTTCTAAGTTATTATCTTGATTTAATTGAATTAACCCTTTTTTATTAAATAGGTAAGAAACTGATCCATCTGTTCCTAGGTTTCCTCCTGCTTTTGTAAAAGCATGTCTTACCTCAGCAACAGTTCTGTTGTTATTATCCGTCATCGATTCAACAATAATTGCAACCCCTCCGGGCCCATATCCCTCGAAAGTAGTTTCTTCAAGATTCTCTGCCTCACCTCCTCCTGCACCTCTTTGTATAGCCCTTTCTATTGTATCTTTCGGCATATTAGATGAAAGAGCTTTATCTAATGCAGTTCTTAGTCTTGGATTATCTTCTGGTAAAGGCCCTCCAAGTTTTGAGGCCACGGTAAGCTCTCTGATTAGTCTAGAGAAGACCTTACCTCTCTTTGCATCTTGTCGTCCTTTTCTATGCTTTATATTTGCCCACTTAGAGTGACCAGCCATTCTTAATCTTCCTTTTCAAAAACTATATTTAGTTCTTTTAATTGTTCAGAGGAGACCTCACCAGGAGCTTCTGTCATTAAACAAGAGGCTGTCTGTGTTTTAGGGAAAGCAATGACATCCCTTATAGAATCTGAAGACGTCATTAACATAATTAACCTGTCATAACCTATAGCTAAACCGGCGTGAGGGGGGCAGCCATATTGAAGAGCAGAAAGTAAAAACCCAAATTTTTTCTCAGCTTCATCTGATCCTATTCCTAAAATTTCTAATACCGTAGAAAGCATTTTATGATCGTGTATTCGCACTGACCCACCGCCTAATTCCAGTCCGTTAAGCACTACATCATATGCATCAGACAGGCATGATAGAGGATCTTTCTTTATCTCTTTTATGGAGCATAAAGGGGAAGTAAAAGGGTGGTGAAGGGGCGTTATTTCTTTACTTGCATTTAATTCAAACATTGGGAAATCTATAATCCAACATGGTGCCCAGTTTGATTCAAGTAAGTTAAGGTCTTTGCCTAATTTATCTCTTAAAGCTGAGAGCGAGTCATTAACTATTTTTTTTGGTCCTGCTCCAAAGAAAATAATATCTCCTTTTTTAACCTCTAACTTTTGTATCAGGTCAGTTATAAGGTGATCCTCAAGAAATTTTAATATGGGAGATTGTAAGCCTTCTTTCCCTTTTCCTGGATCTTCAACTCTAATGTATGCTAAACCTTTAGCACCAATATCAGATACGAAATTAGTATAGTCATCTATTTGTTTTCTAGATAAAGAGTCTCCTCCTGGAACACAAATACATGCTATTCTAGAATCCTGGGAATTTGCAGGCTCACTAAAAACCTTAAATTCAGTTTTTTTAAACATGTCTGCTAACTCAATTAACTCTAGAGGATTCCTTAAATCAGGTTTATCTGTTCCATATCTTTGCATTGCATCTTGATAAGAGATTAAAGGAAAATCCCCTAAATCCTCATCTAAAACTTCTAAAAAAATTGTAGAAATTAGTTTTGTAACTAGATCTCTTATTCCTTCAGAACTTACAAAAGAACATTCCAAATCGATTTGTGTAAATTCTGGTTGTCTATCAGCTCTTAAGTCCTCGTCTCTAAAACATCTTGCAAATTGATAATATCTTTCAAAACCAGAAGCCATCAAGGTTTGCTTAAATAATTGAGGGGATTGCGGTAAAGCAAAGAAAGAACCAGGATATGTTCTACTTGGTACAAGGTAATCTCTGGCCCCTTCTGGGGTTGCCTTAGTTAACAAAGGGGTTTCTATTTCTAAAAATTCTTGCTTATCTAGAAAATCTCTTACACTCTTAGCTGTCTTAGATCTCAAACGAATATTTTCTTGCATTTGATCTCTTCTTAAATCCAGAAATCTATACTTAAGCCTTGTCTCTTCTCCTACAGAAGAATAATCATCTAACTGAAATGGTATCGGTTTAGAAGGATTAAGTATCTTAAGACTTGACCCTACAACTTCAATTTCGCCTGTTGGCAATTCAGAGTTAATAGTTCCCGTGGGCCTATTCCTAACTTCTCCCTTTATTGAAATAACATATTCATTTCTACAAGACTCAGCTATCTTAAATATTTCCTTTTCATCTGGGTTATAAACTATCTGTACTAAACCTGACTCATCTCTAAGATCAAAGAAGATTACTCCACCATGATCTCTTCTTCTATGGATCCAACCAGATAATTCAATCTCTTGTCCAGAATCTTTCTTGTTAATCGATCCACATTTTTTATGTTTATAAGCGCCCATAAAATAATTATCCTCTGGAATCTTTCTTCTTATCATCTTTTTTATTTTCTTTTTTTTCATCTTTTTTATTTTCTTTTTTTTCAGAAGAAGTTTCTTTCTCACTTTTAACTACATTCTTTTTATTACCAGTTTTAAAATCTGTTTCATACCACCCTGTTCCTTTTAATCTAAAAGATGGTGCTGTAGGAATCTGCTGAAGATTAGGATTCTTCTTTTTAAAAGAATCGAGTTCTGATATCTTCATTTGGATTTCTACTACCTTTTTTTTTCCTTTTTCTTTAAAAATATAAGTTGGCATAATAATTTTTTAGGGATTATACCAATATAAGCTTATTTGCTTATTATCTCGTTTACTCTTTTACTAAATGTTAATATTGTAAATGGAAGTAAGATCATGAAAACCAGTAATTTATTACTAGCTACTCAAAGAGAACACCCATCTGATGCAGAAACTATAAGTCACCAACTTATGATAAAAGCAGGGTTAATTAGACAAGTGGCTTCAGGCATATATAACTGGCTTCCTTTAGGAATGAACATTCTAAGGAAAGTTGAAAATATAGTTAGAGAAGAGATGAATAAGTCTGGTGCCCAAGAAATATTGATGCCCATGGTACAACCTGGGGAGTTATGGAAAGAAACAAATAGATGGCAACAATATGGTAAAGAGTTGCTCACCCTTCAAGATAGGCATGATAGGGAATTCTGTCTTGGGCCAACGCATGAAGAAATAATTACTGATCTCTGTCGAAATGACATAAGAAGTTATAAACAACTCCCAATAACTTTTTTTCAAATTCAAACAAAATTTAGAGATGAAATAAGGCCAAGATTTGGAGTTATGAGATCTAGAGAGTTTTTGATGAAAGATGCTTATTCTTTTGATCTTACTAAAGAAGCTATGGATGAAAGTTATAGAACTATGAAGGAAGCTTATATAAGAATATTTGACCGGATTGGATTAGATTACAGGGTAGTTAAAGCTGATAGTGGAGCAATAGGAGGGTCAGATTCTGAAGAGTTTCATGTTTTAGCTGACTCCGGAGAAGATCTCCTAGCTTTTAGCGATAAGAGTGATTACGCAATAAATGCAGAGCTATTAATTGAGCTAGAGTCAGGTCAGGATCCTGAAACTTTAGAAGGCAGAGAGAGTCCAGACGGAAAAGGTACCTTAAAATTAAAAAGAGGAATAGAGGTAGGTCATATATTTAAATTAGGTAAAAAGTATTCAGAAAGTATGAAATTATCTGTTCAAGTTGATAAAGAAAATGTTTTTCCAGAAATGGGCTGCTATGGTATTGGAATCTCTAGAGTAGTAGCTGCATCAATAGAACAAAACTTTGATGAAAAAGGTATTGTTTGGCCAGAAGAGATAAGCCCTTTTGATATTGTATTGGTAGAAATTAATCCAAGAAATGATAAAGAATTAAAATCTTCTGCTCAAAATATCTATGAGACTTTATTAAGCAAAGGTCATAAAGTTCTCTGGGATGACAGAGAACAGAGTCCTGGAGTTAAATTCTCTGATATGGAATTAATAGGTATACCTAAAATGATTATTCTTGGAGAAAAGTCATTCAAAGAGAAGAAAGTTGAATTGAAGATCAGAAGTGAAGAAGGAGTTTCACTAATTGATATAATCGAATTAGAGAAATACCTATAAAAAGTTATTTAAAGAATTAATCCTTATCTACTAATCCTTCAAAAATCTGTTTCTCTATTTTCTCAGCTATTTTTGGATTCTCCTCTAAAAAATCTACAGCATTAGATTTTCCTTGACCTATTTTTTCACCTTCTAAACTATACCAAGCTCCTGACTTCTCAATTATTCCTAAATCAGATCCTCGGTCTATTAGCTCTCCTAGGCGATTAATACCCTTATTGTAAATAATCTGGAATTCTGCCTGTTTAAAAGGAGGAGAAACTTTATTCTTCACTACTTTAACTCTTGTTTCATTACCTACTGCTTCATCTCCTTCTTTAACAGTACCTATCCTTCGGATATCCAACCTTACAGAAGAATAGAACTTTAAAGCATTACCGCCAGAAGTGGTCTCAGGGCTTCCAAACATTACGCCTATCTTATGTCTAATCTGATTTATAAAAATAACTAAAGTGTTAGATTTTTTAACATTACCTGTGATCTTTCTAAGAGCTTGAGACATAAGTCTTGCTTGTAACCCTACATGGGTATCTCCCATCTCACCTTCAATTTCAGCTTTTGGAACAAGTGCTGCAACAGAATCTATAACTAAGACATCGATGCCACCTGAGTGGACCATTATGTCTGTTACTTCCAATGCCTGTTCCCCTGTATCAGGTTGGGAAATAAGTAACTCTTCTACATTGACTCCAAGCTTTTCTGCATAGATTGGATCCAAAGCATGTTCAGCATCTATAAACGCTGCAGTACCGCCCATTTTTTGACATTGTGCTATAACTTCTAGAGTTAGAGTAGTTTTACCAGAGGACTCAGGACCATAAATTTCAACTACCCTACCCCTTGGCAATCCTCCAATTCCTAGAGCCAAATCAAGACCTAAAGAGCCTGTTGGTATTGAAGGAATCTTTTCATGTTTCTTATCCCCCATCCTCATAACAGTTCCTGCCCCAAACTGCCTTTCTATTTGCCCTAAAGCTGCCTCTAGCTGCTTAGTTTTGTCTAATTCTTTGATATTAGTTACCTTTTTCTGCGCCATGATTGCCTCCAAAATAGTTAATCATGACAATTATACATAATACTGTATAAATAAACAGTATTAATTATTAGTTTCTAAAAACTCAATTGTACCCAATAATGCTCTTTCTACAGAACTATATCTAACTTCATTCCTATTACCTTGAAAATGTTCTGTAGTAGTTTTTGAACTACCATTATCTAGCTTCCAAGCAAAACATACTGTCCCAACAGGTTTTGTCTCTGTTTCACCTGATGGCCCTGCTATTCCGCTTATAGCTACACCAACATTTGCTCCAGTTTTATTTATAGCTCCTGTGACCATTTGTTCAACAATTTCTTCACTTACGGCACCAAAACTATCTAGCTCTTTGGGGTTAACCCCAAGAATATTTTCTTTTGCGTTATAAGAATAAGTTACAAAAGACGATCCGAACCATTCAGAACTTCCGGGTACCGACGTTATAGAATGGCCTACCCAACCTCCTGTGCACGATTCAGCACAAGTAAAGATTAAATTTTTTGATATAAGAATATTTCCAAGCTCAGAGCTAATATTTTCCAAGTTTTTTTGCTTCACAAAAGATCCTCATACGAATGTAGACGCAATTAGACCAGAATTGAAATTAATGTCTAGATAGTAGTTGTATAGAATTATTGATAAAATCGTTATCCCATATTGACATGGCTTTCATAGTTATAGACGCTTGTATAAAATGCAAACTTACGGATTGCGTTGAAGTTTGTCCTGTGGACTGTTTTTATGAAGGTCCAAATATGCTAGTTATAAACCCTGATGAGTGTATTGATTGTGCTTTGTGCGAGCCTGAGTGCCCAGTTGATGCTATCTTATCTGAAGACGAAGTTCCAGATGATCAAATTCCTTTTATTGAACTAAATGCTGAACTCTGTTTAGAGTGGCCCAACATAACTGAACAAAAAGAACCGCTTGAGGATGAAGCAAAGTGGCGAGAAGTTAAAAATAAAATTAAGTATCTTGAAAAATAGAAGATAGCCTTTGTAAGATAAATAAAAAAAATATTCCAAATAAAAGACCTATTAATGATTCAAAATACTCATATTGAGAATTTGGAAAAGACATCACCCAGACATCTGTTTTCCAGATTAAAGGTATGCTGAACATTACCAAAGCATAAAAAAAACCTGACATGTAATTAGGATAGTTTAATAAAGCTTTTTTCAATACCTTAACAAACAGAAGAAGGCCTAATACGCATCCTGAAAATAATACAGACAGAATGGCTAGATCTAACTCCTTTATAGCAAGTATAACTTGTTGATAGAAACCAAGAATTAAAAGAACAAAGCTGCCAGAAATTCCAGGAAGAATAAAAGCACAAACAGCTAAAGAACCTGCAAGAAATATAAATAATAGATTAGAAGAACTAAATTCTTGAATTGGTAAACTCCATAAAAATATGACCAGTAAAAAAGCTAAAGAAAAGCCAATAATAAAACCCTTTTTTAATTGATCTGGAATTAATGGTTTTGTGAAAAGAGATAATAGCAATATCCCTGAAAAAAAAGATTTAAGGAGAGAAGGAAAATTCTCAAATAAAAAAATAATTATTGAAGAAAAAGATATAGCAGCTAAGAACATGCCTAGAACTAGAAAAAGTAAGAAACTTCCATCTATTCCCAGCCAGGCTTCTCTTAGATTTAATTTGTATATTTTTTTTATGAAAGAAGAATTTATATGAGAAAGAGCATTTATTAATCTCTGGTAAATCCCCAAAATCAAAGCGAAAGTACCACCTGATACTCCTGGAATTATTTCTGCAATTCCCATGATGAATCCTTTAAATAATATAACTAGATTTCTTTTCATCCTATTTATTAATTTTAATTTATTACCCCGCCCAAAAAAGGTACGAAAAGAACTTTTTCTAGAATGGTTTTTTCAAATTTATTTCCTTTTTTTCTTACAAGAGTTAAATCCTGGTCTTCTCCT
>CEUY01056462.1_pt1 | contig 49700 bp, 45 predicted proteins | sample 361481 | NCBI WGS metagenome assembly CEUY01 (sample SAMEA2622737, study PRJEB7988) | marine metagenome | isolation source: saline water (ENVO:00002010), including | reverse complement strand
AAAATAGTTAGTAGAGCTATGCTAAATTTTAAAGAAGAAGTCTTTGGCGTAGCGGTAATTGATCCTACACATATGTCAGAAGAAGAAATTTCGAGTGAAATTGAATTAAGATATTTAAAACAAGGTTTCATAGGTATGAAACCATATGTACAAATGGATCTATCATATGAAGATCCTGCATTTGATCAATGGTGGGAATTTGGAAATAATCATAACCTCTATGCTTTAATGCATACTTTTGAATCCCCACACACAGGAGGATTAGATGCCATTAAACGACTAGCAAATAAATATCCAAATGTAAGTTGGTTAATAGCTCACTCAGCCGCTTCCTACAAATATATAGATGAAGTAGCAGAGTGTATAAATTCAACAAAGAATGTATTCGCTGAAATAACTTTTACAAATGTACCAAGCAGGTCTATAAAATATTTGAATGATTTAATCGGGGATGAAAAGATTATATTCGGAACTGATCAACCTATGAGAGACCCAAGGCAACAATTAGGTTGGGTAATTTGGGAAGATTTAAGCATAAAATCTAGAGAAAATATTTTAGGTAACAACTTTCAAAAAATAATATCCAGAGTCAAACTACCAAAAAATAACTATAAATAGGAAAATATATGTATGAATTAAATAATAAAACTACTCTAATTACTGGTGGTACATCAGGTATAGGAAAATCACTAGCAGAGCATTTTGCCCAAAATAATTCCAAAATTATTATATTAGATATAGATACTGATGGAGAAAAAGTGGCCAAATCTTTAAATGGTGACTTCTATCATGCAGATTTATCTAAACAAGTTGAAACAGAAAATATAATCAATCAAATAAAAAAAGATCATAAAAAAATTGATATATTAATAAATAATGCTGGTTTCCAAAAAGTTGAAAAAATTGAAAATTATGATAACGAAGTATGGAACTCAATGATACAAATTATGCTTACTACTCCTTTTCAACTTATAAAACACCTTTTACCCAATATGAAAATTAATAAGTGGGGTAGAGTAATAAATATTTCATCTATACATGGATTAGTTGCTAGTCCTTTTAAATCAGCATATATATCTGCCAAGCATGGTTTAATTGGTTTAACAAAAACAATAGCATTAGAAGTAGGTGAATATGGAATAACATCTAATGCGATATGTCCTGCTTATGTAAAAACAAATATGACTGAAAAACAAATTGCAGATCAAGCAAAGATTTTAAATATTAAAGAATCTGAATTTATTGAAAAAATCGCCCTAGGTCCAGCTGCAATTAAATCATTAATTGAACCAGATGAAATTGCAAATTTAGCACTTTTTCTAGCATCGGATAAAGCATCAAAAATAACTGGCTCCTCCTACACAATAGATTTAGGCTGGACAGCAAAATAAAAAATAAATGGAGTAAACATGATTAGATCTTTAGACGGCAAAACACCAAAAATAGACCCCACAGCTTTTATTAGTGAGTTCGCATACATTATTGGGGATGTAGAAATTGGTGCAGGTTCTAGCGTTTGGCCTGGAGCAGTAATTAGAGCAGATGCAGGTAAAATAGCTATTGGTAAAAACACATGTATACAGGACAATTCTGTACTACATGGAGATGCTGATGTAGAAATAGGTAACAATGTTGTAATTGGGCACAAAGTTTTATGTCATGCAGCAAAAATAGGGGATAGGGTTTTACTTGGAAATGGTTCAACTGTTAATGATGGAGTTGTTATTGGAAGTGATTCTTTAATAGCTTCAGGAACAGTATTACCCGATAAACAATCTATCGCAGCAAAATCAATAGTAATGGGAGTACCTGGTAAAATTAGAAGTGAAATCAACCAAAAGTTTATTGATTTAATTAAAAATACTTCAGAGGCATATGCTAAAAGAGCAATTAGATATAAAAAAGAAGGTAACTTAGAGTCTTAATATTATTCTACATTCTCTCAGGTTTATTTAATCCCATTAATGTTAAATATTTTGCCAATATTATTTTAGCTGATAAAACTAAACTTAACCTAGATTTACTTATCTCTAAATCTTCATCAGAAATTACTCTGCAATTTTGATAGAATAAATGGAAACTATTTGCAAATTCCATAGCATAATGTGTTAATTGATGAGGTCCAAGAGTATCAGATATTTTTAAAATAACCTCTGGCAATGCAATCATTTTTCTAATCATATCTAATTCAGAATTATCTGATATTAAATTCAAATCTGGATTAGAATAATCAATTCCTTTTTCATCTGCTAACCTTAAAATCCCACAAATCCTTGCATAAGCATATTGAATATAATATACAGGATTATCTTCAGACTCTTTTTTAGCTAAATCTATATCAAATTCCATCTGGCTTTCAGAAGATCTCGATAAGAAAAAGAATCTACAAACATCTGGGCCAACGTCTTCAAGTAATTCTTTAAAAGTAATTAAATCTCCCGTACGCTTAGAGATTCTAACTACTTCTCCACCTCTTTTTAAGGTAACTAACTGATAAATCAATAAATTTAGATTGTTTTTATCTATACCAATTTTTTCTATCATAGATTTCATAAAAGGAATTTGACCTTGATGGTCTGCACCCCATATATCTATTACTTTATTAAATTTACGTTTAATAAATTTATTGTAATGATATGCAATATCTGAAGCAAAATAAGTTGGATCACCATTACTTCTTATTACAACTTTATTATTATCATCATTCTCAGTTTTGAACCAAACTGCGCCTTCAGAATCTATTAGAGAACCATTTTGTCTTAAAAGATCTATAGATGCATTAAAATCACCATTTTTATAAAGATCATTTTCACTAAACCAAACATCATAATTTACTTTTAATTCCTTCATATCTTCCTTGATTGAATCTAATATAAAGTTCATACCGAATTTAGATAATTTATTATAAATATCCTTTTCATCAAATATTTCAAAATTCTCATTATTTTTTTCTATAAATTGTTTTGCAATATCTATTACATATGCTCCTACGTAACCATCTTCTGGAAATTTATTTTCTTTTCCTAGTATCTCAAGAAGACGAGCAAATAAACTATCATTAAATAATTTAATTTGCTTGCCAGCGTCATTGATATAATATTCTCTTTCAACTATATAACCAGCTGATTCTAATACATTAGCCAAAGTACTTCCTATAACTGCCCCTCTCGCATGTCCAACATGTAAAGGACCAGTAGGGTTAACACTTACAAATTCTATTTGAATTTTTTCTGCTGTATCTCTAATAATATCCCCAAACTTTTCCCCCTCTTTAATAACTTTCTTTACCTGGTCAACTAATGCAGAATTCTTAATTGAAAAATTAATAAAACCTGGTTGCTGTACCCAAGCTTTATCAATAATATGATCGCTATTTATTTTCTCAACAATACTATTAGCAAAATCTATAGGTTTTAAATTTAATTTATGAGCAAATTTCATAGCAATTGTACAAGCATAATCACCATGAATAGATTTTTGAGGTTTTTCCAATAAAGATTTATCTATTTCAAATTCAATAGATAAACCTTCTTTTTTTAAATCTAACAAACAATTATTTAAAATATTTATTATGTGTTCTACAAACATTTATATATTAGCCTTCAACTGATATATATTTACTATCATTACTCAATTTAGAAACCTCACCAATAATTGCAGCATTATTTATCCCCGAACTATTTAGTCTATCAATTAAATCTTTAGATTTTGACTTAGGTAAAGTAATCAATAAGCCTCCAGAAGTTTGAGCATCACATAAAAGCAATTTGTTTTTATTATCTATAATATTATTCCATTTTACAAAATCATTTAAAAAATCAAAATTACTTTTACTACCTCCAGGAAAATCATTTTTCTTAAGTAAATCAAAAACACCATCAAAAAAAGGTACAGATTTAAAATCTATATTTGCAGTAACATTGCTCGATTTACACAAATTATATAAGTGACCTAATAAACCAAAGCCAGTAATATCTGTACATCCGTTAACACCAATATCTTTCATAATTAACGAAGCATCTTTATTTAACTTTTTCATTGAATCTATAGCTGAATGTAAAGTTGATTCACTCACCGTCTTATTTATATGAGCTGCTGTAATAATACCAGTGCCTATAGGTTTAGTTAAAATAATATCGTCTTTTACTTTTGAATTAGAATTTGTTATTTCTTCTCCTGGCTTAATAATACCTGTAACACTTAATCCATATTTAGGCTCTTTATCTTTTATAGTATGGCCACCCGAAATCACAATACCAGCTTCCTTAGCTTTATCGTTGCCTCCACGCAATATTTCTACAAGAATATCTTCTGTAAGGTCATTTGGAAACCCTACAATATTTAATGCACTTATAGGAATAGCTCCCATTGCATATATATCACTAAAAGCATTAGCTGCAGATATTTGTCCATAATCATACGGATCATCTACAATAGGAGGAAAAAAATCAACAGAAGTTACTAGAGCAATATCTTCATTTAATTTATAAACTGAAGCATCATCAAATGAAGAATTACTTACTATTAAATTTTCATCAAATTCATTGCTAATCTGACGCAGAACCTGCGCTAAGTCTTTTTGACTATATTTAGAGGCTCAACCTCCAGAATTAGCTAATTGAGTCAAATGTATATCTTGTGTCATATAACTCCTCAATTATTTAATCTTATAATATTTAAATAATCGTTATAAATCTTTTCATCAAATTCAAAAGGGAACTCAGATAAACTATCTATTTCTATTAAATCAACAGCATCGGTCTCATATCCTGAATATAGTTTACCTCCAATTGATTTTGCTGAAAACGCTGCAATTATTACAGGATTATTATCTGATGAATATAATCCTATAAATTGATTTATTTTTATATCTAAACCTGTTTCTTCTTTAACTTCTCTAATTGCAGCTTTTTCAACTTTTTCACCTTTATTAACATAACCAGAAGGAAAGCACCATTTACCCATAGCAGGTTCAAAAGAACGTTTAATTAACACTAATTTAGAATTATGTTCCACTAAAACAACTACAACTAGTTTTGGGTCAGAATAAAAAACCCTTTCACATTTATCACAATAAGGGATATTGTTATTGTCTATATTCTTGTAAGATAGTGATTTACCACATTGATAGCAATATTTAAAAATATCTAACATTATATAACTCTTAGTTCAGTATTTTATAATTTATTTGAATTGACCCAAATAATTTAATTTAATTATAATCAAATTACATAAATTTGTAATTATTAAAAGTGTTAAAAATAAATATGAATAACTCAAAAATAAATATTTCTAAAAGATTAAATGAATGCTTATCAACTCAAATATTTGATTTACTGATCAAATGTGGAGAGTTTACTGAACGTAACTCAGCAAGCTTATTTCTTGTTGGTGGATGTTTAAGAGACATATTATTAAATAAACGACCAAAAGATATAGACCTAACCTTAGTGAATGGAGATTCAAATTTAGTACAAAATCTTTCAGAATATTTAGGTGGTAAAATAATATTCAAATCCCAATTTTTCACTTATAAACTAAAAGTAAATAATAATATTATAGATATCACCGAAGCTAGAAAAGAAGTTTATTCTTCACCTGGATCTCTACCTAAAATTACAAGTAAATGTTCTATAGATGATGACCTTTACAGAAGAGATTTTACTATAAATTCAATGGCATTATCTCTTAATCCAGCAAGTTTAGGTAACATTATAGATCCATTCAATGGGATAAATGATATTAATAATAAAAATATTAGAATTATTCATGACAATAGTTTTTCTGATGATCCAACAAGAATTTTAAGGGCCATTAGATATTCAATTAGATTAAACTTTAATATAGATAACCAAACGTTGTCTAAAATCAATGAATTTAAATCTAATATTAATTCTATTACCGGATTCCGTATAAAGAATGAATTAATAAAAATTCTAAGAGAAGATTCTAGGTCAAAAATTTTACTGTATTTAGATACTTTAAAAATATTAGATATTATTCAACCTAATATTAATTTAAATACAAAAATTAACGAAATATTTGATAATTTTCAATTTAAAGATGAATATATAGATGATTTAATTTTGATTGGCATATTAATATATAACTTAAATATACAAAATATTATTTATTTTGCTGAAAAATTATATTTAGATTCTATATTTATAAAAACTTTAAGAGATACAAATGAAATTAAACAATTATTACAAAACGTTAAATTAGATAAATTAAAAAATAGTTCTATATATAAACAGCTATATAAATATAAATATGAAGCAATAATAATAAACCGTTATTTTTCCAATGAAAATGTTTGTCAAAAGATTGATCTATATTTAAATAAATTAAAGGATACTATTCCTCCTCTAAATGGGAAAGAAATAATCGCACTTGGAGCTAAACCAGGACCAATAATCAAGGAAATTATGGATTACCTTTTACATGAAAAGTTAGACGGAAATATCAAAAATAAAGATCAAGCAAAGATAAAAGCAACTCAAATATTAAACAAATAAAAATATTTATAGTTTATCTGAAGGTTTAGTCATTTTTTCCGGATCAAGTATAACATCTAATTCATCTGCAGAAAAATCAGTCTTTTCTAATGCAACTTCTTTAACAGTTTTACCTAAAGCTTGAGCTTCTTTAGCTAGACTTGCTGAAGCATCATATCCTATATGAGGTACGAGAGTTGTTACGATTGATAAACCTTGTTCGACCATAGAAGGCCCTTTTGATGTTGATTTTAATCCTTTAATACATTGTTCATTAAAATTCTCTACAGCTTTTGACAATATATCTATAGATTGTAATAAATTATATGCAGCAACAGGCATCATAACGTTTATTTCAAAATTTCCCGACTGTCCAGCTATAACAATTGTAGAATCATTACCAATAACTTGTGCACAAACTTGACATACTGATTCAGGAATAACCGGATTAACTTTACCAGGCATTATAGAACTTCCAGGTTGTACAGCAGGTAATTCAACTTCTCCAAACCCTGCTCTAGGTCCAGATCCTAACCATCTTATATCATTTGCTATCTTCATTAAGCTAACAGCTAAAGTTTTAAGTGCTCCGCTACATTCTACTATGGTATCTAAAGTACTTTGAGCTTGAAAATGGTTAGTAGTTTCATTGACCGGAAAACCTAATGATTCAGACAATTTATTACATACTTTCATAGCAAAATCAGGGTGAGTGTTCACACCAGTACCAACTGCAGTACCCCCAATTGCTAACTCAGATAATTGGTTAACTACTTCAAATAATTTATCTATCCTTCTCTCTATTTGCCCAGAATAACCTTCAAATTCTTGACCTAATCTAATTGGTGTAGCATCTTGTAAATGAGTCCTACCAGTTTTTACAATTGGCATAAAATCTTGTGCTTTATTGTTTAATTCATCACGAAAATTTTCCAATACACCAATTAACTCATTTTGAATACCAATTAATGCAGAAATATGTATTGCAGAAGGAATAACATCATTTGAAGATTGACCTAGATTAACATGATCATTTGGATGCACTGGAGTTTTTGACCCTATTTCTCCTCCAAGTTTTTGAATAGCTCTATTTGAAATAACTTCATTAAAATTCATATTTGTAGACGTTCCAGATCCTGTTTGAAAAATATCTACTAAGAACTGGTCATCAAAATCTCCATTTATTACTTCTCTACATACTTGAACAATAATATCTCCAATTTCAGGCTCTAACAAACCTAAATCAACATTAACTTCAGCTGCTGCTAATTTAATTTCAGCAAGTCCTCTAATAAAATTTCTTGGAAATTTTAAATCACTTATTGGGAAATTTAAAATAGCTCTCATAGTTTGTGCACCATATAAAGCTTCACTAGGAACTTTAAATTCACCTATTGAATCTCTTTCAATCCGATAATTATCTTCTTTATTTTCCAAAAAATTCTCCTATTTTTTTATTTCTACTTATTTTTAATATAACCTAATAATTAGTTATTTTACAAATTTATCTGCTAATATATTATCAAATAAATAATTTATAATATTTTTATTAAAAAGTTAATACCATTAAGGAATAAAATGCAAAAAATAGATTTTAGAAGTGATACATCTACACATCCAACCAAAGCAATGAGAGAAGCCATTTACTCAGCTAAGCTTGGGGACGATATGTTGAGTGAAGATCCAACGGTAAATGAATTAGAAGATTTAGCTGCAAAATTACTTGGTAAAGAAGATGCTCTTTTAGTCAGCAGTGGAACAATGGGGAATTTAGTTTCTATATTGAGTCATTCTCAAAGAGGAGATGAAATAATAATTGGTAACAAATCGCATATATTTAGAGGAGAAAATAGTGGAGCATCTACTTTAGGCGGAATATCTATACATGTAATACCAAATCAAGAAAATGGAGAATTAAAGCCTGATGATATAATTAGTGCGATTAAAACTCCTCAAAGTATTAATTATCCAAGTACTTCTATGGTATCGATTGAAAATACCCAAAATGCATGCGGTGGGGCAGTGTTAAGTACAGAATATTCGGATAACATAGGTAAATTAGCGAAAGATAATAATATTAAGCTACATTTAGATGGAGCTAGAATATTTAATGCATCTGTATATTTGGGGATACCTGTTTCAAAATTAACTTCTTCAGCTGATAGTATAACTTTTTGTTTATCTAAAGGACTGAGTTGCCCTATAGGATCAATTATATGTGGAGATAAAGAATTTATTTCTAGAGCTAAATACTGGAGAAAAACATTAGGTGGAGCTATGAGGCAACTAGGAATAGTCGCTGCTTCAGGAATAGTTGCATTAAACAGCATGATTGATAGATTAAAAGATGATCACACGAATGCACAAATATTAGCTAAAGGTTTAAAAGAAATACCCGGAATTGAAATAAGCCCAGAAAAACTACCAACAAATTTAGTATTTTTTGACTTATTGGTACCTAATCCACAATTAATATCTGATGAATTAAATAAAATTGGTATTAAAGGTGGAAAACCAGATAAAAGATGGAGATTTGTAACTCACTCAGATATATCATCAGAAGATATTTATTTTGCCCTTAATTCATTATCAGGTATTATGAAAAAGAATTATAAATCAAATTAATTTATTTATTAAAATACTTATCACCCCAAAGTTTTTTCAACCTTTCAATTATCTTTAACTCAAAACCCTGATTACTAGGAAAATAATATTTTTTATCTTTTACCTTATCAGGTAAATTATCCATTTGAGCAAAGTTGTCTGGATAATCATGAGCATATTTATATCCTTTTCCATATCCAAGATCTTTCATAGTTTCAGTAACTGGGTTTCGTAGGTGTAAAGGAACTTCTTCTTTAAAGGTATATTTAGCATCAGACATAGCTTCGTTTATAGCTGTATAAACACTGTTACTCTTGGGTGCAGTAGATAGATAAACAACTACTTGAGATAAGTTAATTCTACATTCTGGCATTCCAATTAGAGATACTGCCTGCTGACCTGCAATTGCTAGTAATAAAGCATTAGGATCTGCCATACCTATATCTTCAGAAGCAAGAATAACCAATCTTCTACTAACAAATACAGGATCTTCTCCAGAATCTAATATCCTAGCTAGCCAATATAATGATGCATTTGGATCAGATCCCCTGATAGACTTTATTAATGCAGAAATATAATTATAGTGGTAATCTCCAGATTTATCATAGTTGTACGATGGATATTGATTTGCGTTTTGAATTATAGGCTTTGTTATTAGTCTTTGTGAATCTTTATTTGGTTTAGAATAAAGAGCTGCAATTTCCAAAGTGTTTAATAATATCCTAGCATCTCCACCAGATATATTAATTAACAAATCTAATGCGTCTGCATCAATTTCAGCTTTTAATGAACCAATACCCTTATCAGTATTATTAAGTGCATTTTCAACAATCAATTTCAAATCTTCAACTTTTAATTGATTAAATACAAACAGCTTACATCTAGATAATAAAGGAGATATTATTTCAAAAGAAGGATTTTCAGTAGTAGCTCCCAATAATATTATTGTTCCGTTTTCAACATAAGGTAATATGACATCCTGTTGAGATTTGTTAAATCTATGTATTTCATCAATAAAAAGAACTGATCTTTTAGAATACATACTCAAAGATTTTTGAGCATTAGATAATTGTTTTTTTATATCTGCCACTCCTGATACAACTGCACTCATTTCAGAAAAAATATAATTATCTGTATTTCCAATTAACTTTGCTAATGTTGTTTTACCGCAACCAGGAGGACCCCAAAATATCATAGAAAATAACTGATTATTCTCTAAAGCGTTTTTTATAATTGAATTGTCACCTATTATGTCTGAATGTCCAATAAAATCATTTAGATTCATTGGTCTCATTCTATGTGCTAAAGGACCATGGCTAAGTAATTGACTAGAAGCATTAAAATCAAATAAAGTCATAATTTATAATCCTAGTAAAAAATAATATACAAATTATAATTATTATATATTCGCATAAACAGAATTTATCCCATCAATTAATTTACTATCTTCATCACCTAAAACAGTTCTTGGATCAAATATAATGTTGTTTTTCTCTATTCGAGCAACTATTGGAAATTTATTATTCAATAGTTTATTAAAAAATTCATTTACTCCACAGTCTATCTTTAAACCAGAAATTGACAGTAGATAAGTAGGTAATATTTGGCCAGGTAAACTTCCTCCACCTATTGTTGACTGTCCTTCAATAATATTTGATTCGATTGTTATTTTATTCTGCCAATCTATTACGCGTGCCTTTAAACTCTCTATGTCTGCAGATATCATTTTCCAAACAGGAATCTTATCTATAGCTTCATCTTTAATATAATGTAATAATGTAGATGATAATGCTGTTAAATTTAACTTATCTATTCTAATTGCTCGCGCTATAGGGTGTTTTTTTATTAAATCTAAATATTTCTTCTTACCTACAATTATCCCTGACTGAGGTCCACCTAGTAATTTATCCCCAGAAAATAATACTAAATCAATTCCTGACTTTATACTATCTTGAATAGTTGGTTCATAATCAAGATTAAAATCCCTAGTATCAATTAATGTACCACTACCTAAATCTTGAATTATCGGTAAACCTTTTGAGCTTGATAATTTTACTAAATCTGAAATATCAGCAGAGTGAGTAAATCCAGTTATTTTAAAATTACTAGTATGTACCATAAGTATACAACCAGATTTATCATTTATAGCAGTTTCATAATCATGTACATAAGTTTTATTAGTAGTCCCAATCTCTACTAAATTAGCAGAGCTATTACTTATTATGTCAGGAATACGAAAGCCTCCACCAATTTCAACTGCTTCTCCTCTAGATACAATTACATCTTTATTTTCACATAATGCTAATATAGTTAGAAATACAGCTGATGCATTATTATTAACTACAAATGCAGACTCTGCACCAGTTAAATTACATAAAATATCACTTACTATTTCTTGCCTAGAACCTCTTTTCGCAGATTTAATGCTAAACTCTAAATCAGAATAACTTAAGGAAATGTCTCTAACTGAGTCAGCAGCATCTGAACTTAAAGGGGCTCTACCTAAATTAGTATGTAATATCACTCCAGTTGCATTAATTACATTTTTAATTTCATTTAACCATAAATTATTAGCTTTATTTATTAAATTATCTATCAATACTTCATAATTAAATTCTAAATTCGAATCAACTATTCTTTGCCTAATAACTTCTAATTCAATACGTATCAATTTAATTATTGAATCTCTAGAATATTTTTCTAATAGATCAATAATTCTATTATCATTAAGTATTTTTTCTACACTAGGTATGTGTGACAACATATTACTAATTTAAACCTACTAATATTTACAATTTATTATAAAAAAATTTTAAATATAATTTATAAACTGTAAATACAGTTTATAACATTGCATCTTTACTTTCATTAAATATACTGAATAATAATAAATTAACTGGAAATTAATATTTTCATAATATAGAATAATAAGATTATAAATAATATGAAAGAAGTAATATGTTTGTAATTGGTTTGACAGGAGGGATAGGTACTGGAAAAACATCAGTATCTAATATTTTAAGTTCTTTAGGTGCATCAATGATTAATGCAGATAAAATTGGACATAAAATATACGAACCTAATTCAGAAGGATGGATGGAAGTAGTAAACGCTTTTGGTAAAGAAATCCTTAATGAAAACCAAGAAATTGATAGGAAAAAATTAGGCTCAATCGTATTTAAAGATAAAAAATATTTAGACCAACTTAATTCAATAACTCATCCTAGAATATATTCAGAAATAGAATCTGAATTACAAACCCTCTCTAATAACAACGTTACTGTAAGTGTTGTTGAAGCTGCATTATTAATTGAAGCAAAATGGACTTCTTTAGCAGATCAAGTTTGGGTTACCGTTTCAAACGAAAATATTATTTATAAAAGATTAGAAAAACGCGATGGATTAAATATTGAAGCTATTAAAGCTAGAATTTCTAGTCAAATGTCTACTAAAGAAAAATTAAAATTTGCTGATGTAATTATAAAAAATGACTCAAGTATTAAAGACCTAGAAAAAGAAGTACAATATTATTGGAAAAAAATTAAATGAAATAAGGAGGGTAAATTACCCAAATGGCTAAATCCACAAAAACCTTATACCGAAGCTATATTATTGAAGAATATAACCTGACAGAAGAACCTTACTATCTACCAGTAAATGACGAAGTAGAATTATTTGAAGCTGCATATAAACAAAGAATTCCTGTGATTTTTAAAGGCCCTACAGGTTGTGGCAAAACTAGATTTATAGAATATATGTCATACAAAATCGGAGTCCCATTAACAAAAGTAAAAAAACAAGATACACAAAAACAAAACAATATTCCATTAGTTACAATTGCTTGTCATGAGGATCTAACTGCCAGTGACCTAGTAGGAAGATATTTATTAGAAGGTGATAAAACTGTTTGGATTGATGGGCCATTAACTCGTGCAGTAAAAGCTGGAGGGATATGCTATCTTGACGAAATAGTTGAAGCTAGAAAAGATACAACAGTAATTATTCACCCACTAACTGACCATAGAAGAATATTACCAGTAGAAAAGAAAGGTGAATTATTAGAAGCCGCTGAAGGTTTCTTATTAGTTTTATCATATAACCCAGGGTATCAGAGTGCTCTTAAAGATTTAAAACAGAGCACGAGACAAAGATTTATATCTGTAGAGTTTGATTATCCTTCTCGTGATGCAGAAGCAGAAATCATTAAACATGAATCAGGCGTTGATATTCAAACTTCTACTCAATTAGCTAAATTAGGCGAAAAGGTTAGAAACTTAAAAGAACATGGACTACAGGAAGGTTCCAGTACTAGGCTTCTTATTTATGCAGGTAAACTCATTTCTCAAGGAATTAAACCTAGACGTGCATGCCAGGTAGCAATAAATTGGGCTGTTACTGACGATATGTCAATTCAACAGAGTATATCTGAATTAATTTCTTCAATTTTTGAATAAACAAATTATAATATGAGTACTACTATAATAAATACTATTAAATTAGCTATTGAAAACGAACCTAAAGTACCGATATTAAATAAAAGTATGGTTCCTGCTGGTGTAATGGTACTAATCTTTGAAAAAGATAAAGATTTTTATTTTATTTTAAATAAAAGAACTGATTTAGTTGAACATCATAAAGGTGAGATATCATTTCCTGGAGGAAGTAAAGACCCTGAAGATGTAAATTTGTTAGCTACTGCATTAAGAGAAACCCACGAAGAAATGGGAATACATCCTGATAATATTTATGTAATTGGAGAAATAGATGATGTAGAAACAAATAGTGACTTTATAATTACACCATTTGTTGGATCTATATCATACCCATACGATTATAAAGTTAGTGAAATTGAGGTTGCAGAAGTATTGGAAGTTCCTTTATCTACTTTAACTAACCCAAATAATATAAATTATTCTAATCATAAAAAATATGGGAGTCTTATAAGTTACCAATACTTAAATCATAATATATATGGGGCAACTGCTCGTATACTCGAAAAAGTAATTAGTTTAATAAATTTAAATTAGGAGTATTTTTGAATAATAAAAAAATACCAAATAATACGCTAAAGGATATAAGAGCAAAGTTAAATAATTATCCGGATTCCTTAAAAGATAATTTTGAAATTAGTCTTAAATTGGTATCAGAAATCTTTACTAAAGAAGAAACTATATTGTGGGCATTAGTAGGCCTTAAGATTGCTCAAGTAACAACTAGATCATGGGAGCCAAGTTTAGAGTTTTATAGAGCAACACCTAATATAATTAAATATTTACCATTTAATTATATAATCCAATGGGGGGAAAGTGGATTAGACTTGTCAACTGAATCTCCTACTTTAGCTTCATCATATTTCAAAGCTAGTAAAGACACTATAAAAAAATTACGCTCAAGGCATATTGATAGTTGGGCACTAAGTGGTAAAAGTTTATATAATGGAACATGGAAATCTAGTACTTTAGCTTGTCAATTCTTCGAACATTCACCCTCTATAGTAAAGTCATTGACATTTCCTCAAATAGAAAAATTTATATCCATACTAAAAATTATTTCTAACAATTCATTTGATTTAGCATCAGATTCTCTTACTATTTCAACAAACATATTTGGAATCCTCGGTAAAAATAACGAAGAATTTTTAGAATTACTGCCTAATATAATGGAATCAAATTTCAGAGAACTCAAAGGATTTTTGGAAGCATGTTCGAAATCATTGAATAAAATCGACTCGAATGAAAGAATTAATTTTATAAAAATTGTTATTAAATTAATGCAAAATGGTGAAATGAATATACCAATGCATATAACTGAGATGTCTAAAAGTTTAAATGAAATTGACAAAGAAAACCATTCCTCTATATTAAATCTTGCTACCAGCCTTGAAGGTTCCAATTCAATATATTTTATAAATTCAGTACCTAAAGTCTTAGAAAAACTCACAGATAACCAATTAATCAAATGGGTAGATACAGGTAAAAATATATATAAAACTAATGTAGAAGGTGCATTAGCTTTTTTTAAAATTGAATCATCTTATTCAGAAGAAGTTATAGAAAACCTATCTTCAAGCATAGAATTATCTAGAATTAAAGAAATAATGGAATTGTACTGTAGAGGACTTGCTGGATCTGAAATAAATTTAGAAAATACTGGAGATTTAGTCGAAAAAAATATAGGATGGGTTTCAAATGAAGCACCTTCTACCGAAGGATCGACAGTATATCTTCCAGCAGTTACAGATAAATACACCTCTAAAACTGATAATTTTAATTGGTATAAAGTAGTATCAACTCATCAAGTAGCTCACGTTGAATTTGGAAGTTTTAGATTTAATTTTACAAAACCTTCTATAGCTTTTAAAGATTTACGTTACAAACTAGAAGAAAAAAAAATACATAATGATGAAAATTATAAATCACAAACATGGATAACTGATATCCAAAGATTTTTCAATATGTTTACAGACAGGCAATTATCGTTGGATATATTTACTGTAGTAGAAGATGGCAGATTAGACGAAAGAATAAAATATGAATATCCTGGAGTAAAAAACGCTTACATCAAAATTCAGACAGATTCTTTTAAACAACGTAAACCAATACAAGAACTACCAGCTCGAGAAGCTCTAGTAGAGCTAATAGTAAGAATTGGATTACAAGAATTAAAATCTATTCCTGTGCCAAAAGAGCATAAAAACGCAGCAAAAGAAATTGTTTTAATTGCGAATCAAGTATTTAATCACTCAGCATCCGTTGAAGACGTAGCTGAAGCTACACTAAGAATTTATGCAATAATATCTCAAATTTCAAATGATAATATAGATCAAGATAACTGGGATAATATTGATATAGATGATATAAACCAAGAATATAACGACTCAGATGACATGGATCAATTAATTGAAAACATATCTCAAATACCAGATACAGAATCAAATAAAGATGAACAAGAATATACTCCATCAGAACAAGTTGATTACAGAGGTGACTTTAAGCCTGAATTATCACAATTATTAAACGAACTTAGGAACCAAGGAGAAATGTCCGAGGACAGTAATAAAGATAGTAATTTAACTCAACAAATGTTAGAAGAAATGTTTCAAAGCAGTGCAGAAATAGATGTAGATTCTAATGTATCTGAAATGCAAAATGCTAGTGGTAAATTTGCTAATAATATACTTAAAGAAACTGGTGTTAATATAAATCAGCAAGATTATGGCGATGGGGCACCTAGCCATGTTGATGAAGATGGAGGTGCTTTAGATCCAAATGAACCACAAACTTTTGTATATGATGAATGGGATTTCCGTGCAGGTGATTATAAACCAAGATGGTGTATAGTACACCAGAAGGAGATGCCTGAAGGTGATCCTAATTTTTATACAACTACTTTACATAGCTATAGACCTTTAGTTCAACGAATACAAAGACAATTTGAAATGATGGTACCTGAAACATTTAGAAAAGTTAGAAAATTAGATGACGGTGAAGACTTTGATATTGATGATGTAATAGAAGCGATGATAGATATTAAAACTGGTAATAGTCCAAATGAAAAATTTTATTGGAGACGAAATAAAGTACAAAGAGACGTAGCTGTTGCACTCTTGTTAGATACGAGCGCATCTACAGCTGAAGCTATAGATGACTCAAAAAAACCTGGGGACGATTGGGATGCACCAGATGACCCAGTAAAATATATGGAATGGTTGAAAAAGCGTAAATCAGAAGGAGCAAGAAGGTCATACAAAAGAATAATAGATGTAGAAAAAGAATCCATAGTTCTATTAATTAATGCATTAGAATCTATTGGAGATATGTATGGAATTTACGGCTTTTCTGGATATGGAAGAGAAAATGTTGAATTCTATAATATTAAAGACCTACATGAAAATTTTTCTGAAAACATCAAACAACGAATAGATAGAATATCTCCACTTCATGCAACTAGAATGGGACCTGCAATTAGACATACGATTACTAAACTACAAAAAGCTGAAGCAAGAACAAAATTGCTTTTCCTGATTAGTGATGGACGACCACAGGACAGAGGTTACAGTAGGGAAGGTGTAGAAAAAGAATATGCTGTGCATGACACTAAAATGGCACTAGATGAAGCAAAAAAAGAAGACATTAATGCATTTTGCCTTACCGTAGATAAATCAGGACATGATTATTTGAAAACTATGTGTGAGGATATTGGATATGAAGTATTAGATGATATTCATGCTTTACCTGAAAGGTTATTATATTTATATAGACGACTAACTATGTAATTAAATCTTATAATTGCCTATTAAATACATCTAATAAAGTTTCTACCCAATTACTATCTAGAATAATTACAGGTCTGAAAAATTGCTGTGCAACCCAGAGTGCATAATAACCTTTATTATCTGGAGTTTTATTTCCAATAAGTAATGCCATTTCTTCTACATATTCTGTACCCATATCAGACATCGCCGGAAATCTAACTGCAATAACATCTGAGGTTTGTTCATTAATACCCCAAGGGCTATAATCTTGATCTTCTACTCTAGGATTTTCAACTTTAATATTAGGTGATCCTGAAAATAGAGGTATGATATTGTCATTAATATCTGCATTAATTTTTACTTTATCAGGACTTATAGCTAATCTGTAATCTTTTACAAACCATTCATCATTTTCTTTAACAAATTCAATTATATCTGCATTAGTTTGATCAGAATCTGAATTATGCTTTTTTAAACTTGTTGACACAAGTTGACTAATATCTCTAGGCAAATACCATTGAGGAAGAGGAGGATTTAAAGCCAATTTACCTACAACTCTGCCCCAAATTTCTGCTACCATATATAATTGAGGAAAGCCTACTACCTCACCATAAAAATAATCTTCATTTGGAGTCTTATTTCCAAGTTTAAAAGTAATAAATCTATTTGAAGTTAATTCAACGTCAACAATTATTTCAGGTGCATCTAAGCCATATTGAACAGGATCTTCTATAGTATATGATGAAATGGTCAAATCTCTTTGAGTCCTAGGTCCGCTTAATAATAAGTCTACACCTTGAAAAACTTCCCAAGCTGCTGGAATACCATTATATTCATTAGGCTCTTTAATAAACCATGTTTTATCTTCTTTAAAAAATTTAATAACATTATCTTTATTTGTTATATTAACTCCAATAATATCTTCTTTAGCTACTTGGTAAAACCATGGAGATTGTTCTACAATTATATCTTCAGACTTAAAAGGGTTTATATATACAACCACACCAACAACTAATGCAATTAATATTAAAGATATAGTAATTTTTATATTCATTCGAAAATTATACCTTCTTACTTCCTAACGCCTTCGCCACCATACTATAATTCCAATAAACAACATTATAAATGGAGGGAAAAACCAACTAGACCATTTTACAAAGTCTTTTTCTCTTTTGTTAAGATTTAATTCACGAGAAACCATTACCTTCGCTCTGATAGAAATTAAATCGTAATCTTCTGTTAACCAATTTACTGAATTTAAAAACAAATCCTGATTGTCGTTAAAATTAAAATGATAATTCTTAATGAAATCAGAATCCCCTAAAATTATCATTTTAGCTTCCGGATTTCTTTCTAAAGACATAACGCTCTCATCAAGAGTTATATTAGTCCTCATTAAAACACCAACTGGAAAAGGTCCAGGAAAAAAGTCTTTATCGTCTAGAGCAATATTACTTACATCTGTCTCTATCCAACTTGCAGGTGTAGTTTTAATTATTGTAGTAGGTTTCAGACTATTAGGAAGATCAAAATTAGGGAGCATTGTATTAATAGCTGAAACTCCGGGAAAATATACAGTATCTAAATCTTTAGCTATAGGAATAGATTCATCAGCATAAAATTGTCCATTTGCTTTTTGAATTAATGGAGTAAGCAACTCATCACCTACGTGACTAACTGAATCAGCCACACTATCAGAAGATAATATGATCCCCCAATCTTCAAACAGTTTCTTAAAAAGCTGAGGGCTTTCAGGATCTAGCATAGCAAGAATCCTGCCACCAGATTTAATATATTTATTAATAATCTCATATTCAGATTGCGAAAGATCATTTTCTGGCCCAGAAATAATTAATGCAGCTGCATCATCTGGTATTATATTGTCTTGAATTAAATTAATTGGAGTCACTGTATAATTATCTTTTTCTAATCCTTCAATTGCATAATCAAAACCATCTTGGCTAGGTTGTAAATTATTTACTGAAGTTGTAATAGAAGGTTCACCATGACCAGTTAATACATATACTACTTTTTTCTCTTGTCCTGTAGAAATAAGCAAAGCTGATATAAAATCTTGTTCTGAAAAATTAAGACATAACTGAGAACCCGGAGTAGCTGAACAATTAATTGGCTGTTTAACACCATTAGAAATATTCTCAAAAACTATTGCGGGGTATTGTGAGATTTCATATTTTTTAGCTTCACCTGGCTTCAATTCTGGGTCAACAAAATTATAACTTAAATTAGGTGAAATCCTAGTGAACTCATCTAATAAATCTACAACCTGTTTACGTCTTGCATCTGTTCCCGAAGGATCAGGTACCATAAAAACAGTAGCATTTATTGTAGTATTAATATTTTCTAAAATTTGAATTGATTGAGGAGACAAAGTAAATACACGGGTTGCAGTAACATCTTGCCTCAAAAATCCATCTTGACTCAAACGATAGAACAAAACATTAACCAAAATTATAATAAAAAAGAATACAAAAGTGATAATTAATGCGTTAGTACCGTATCTTCCTTGTCTTCCTATTAAGAAAGAAATCACTGATTTTGGAGATAAAACAACTGCTAATATTAATAATATTATAGAAAATATTATTAATCCTAAAGATAAATTTTTTAAACCAGAAACACCAAAAAATAATATTGATGAAACAAATAATATTATTACTCCAAGAATTGTAGCAATATTACTCCATAAACCTGCTGCATTAATTATTGAATAAAAATTATTTTCTTGTTTTTGATTTTCTATAGGGTCTGGTTCCACTATCTCCACCTTCTACTTTGTAAAGACATAATAGTGAAAAATAAAAATATCCCTATAACGCTAAAATAATAGATTATATGGCTAAAATCAAAAACACCTTTTGTGAAATCATTCAAATGAGCGTCCATACAAACCCACATTAATATTGTTTTAATAACTCCTGATAATGTATAACCCACACTATCAGCAAAAGATAAAGTTAATAAAATTGCTACTCCAACTACTGCAGCTATCAATTGATTACTAGTTAAAGATGAAGCAGCTAGACCAATAGCACCACAAGCTGCTGAATATAATAACAAACCAAGATAACCAGTTAAAACAGGCCCTATATCTGGACTACCAAATATATATAATAATAAAACGTAATATAAAGTAAGAGACACTGTAACATATAATATTATAATACTAGCTAAATACTTACCCAAGGCAACTTGCCAATCACTTACAGGAGAAGTCAATAGCAATTCCAGTGTTCCTAATTTTTGCTCTTCAGCTAAAAGCCTCATTGTTATTAATGGAGCAAAAAATACCATAAAAAAAGTTGCCCATTCAATAATACTTCTTACAGATGCTTCAGGTCTTGTACTGGTAACCTGAAATACAAAAAATATTCCAGTTAAAACTAAAAACATTGCTCCAACAATATAAGCAGTTGGGGTCAAAAAATATGCTCTTGTTTCACGCCAAGCTATATAAAATGTATTTCTCATTCCTTAATCGATTCTTCTGTTGTTGTTAATTTTAAAAATATCTCTTCCAATGTCATACCTAACGTCTCTAATTTTTTTAATTCCCACCCAGAATTAACTATTAAGCTAGCTAACTTTGGAGAAACATCTATACTTTGATCAGTATCAACAGAATATGTTGCTGTTCCATCATCTTCCCCTGTAACCCTCATAACATTTCTTACTCCATCCAAATTCTGCAACGCTTTAACAACTTGTTTTCTTGGACCTTTAATATCTAACTCTATCAATACTCCACCCCTAAGCCTGTTACCTAATTGATCAGGAGAATCAATAGCAACTATCTCTCCTTCATGAATAATAATAACTCTATCACATATAGCACTAGCTTCCGGTAATATGTGAGTACTAACAATTAAAGTGTGGTTGCCTTTTAAATTTTTAATTAAATCCCTGGTTTCAACTACTTGTATAGGATCTATCCCAATAGTAGGTTCATCTAATACTAATATTTCTGGTTCATGTAAAATTGCCTGTGAAATTCCTAATCTTTGCCGAAAACCTTTTGACAACTTGCCAATAATAGAATTTCTATATATCTCTAAACCACACATTTCAATTACATCATCAATTCTTTTATTTATTTTCGAATTAGACATACCTCTTATTTTACCCATAAAGTATAAATATTCTCTTACGACCATATCAGTGTATAAAGGAACAGTTTCAGGTAAATATCCAATCATTCGCCTAGCCTGCAATGACTCAGACACAACATCATAGCCAGCTATAGAAACTGATCCAGATGTTGGAGGCATGAAACCCGTAATAATTTTCATTGTTGTAGATTTACCTGCACCATTCGGCCCTAAGAAACCTACACTTTCACCTAAAGACACATCAAAACTAATATCTGTTATAGCAGGGTAATTTCCATAATATTTAGTTACCCCATTTAATTGAATTGCACTAGAATTTTTATTAATTACTAAAACCTTCCTAAAATTAAATATACTGAATAATATAATTTCATTAAGAAATTTTATTACAGTATCTCCACTCAATCAAGCAGAATTTATACATTTATATTTACTATATTTTTAGTAAAATTATAATACATAGTATATATTAAAATGTTTGATAATAAATTACGTGTTAAAATATACTAAATATATAGGTGAATTTAATATGGATTTAAATAAAATAATATATTTAGACCATGCAGCTACAACTCCTGTTAGCGGCCAAGTCTTAGAAGAAGCGTTACCATATTTTAGTAATGAATATGGTAATCCTTCAGGTATTTATTCATTATCTCAATTTGCTAGAAAAGCAATTGACGATTCAAGAAGAAATATATCTGAAGTTTTAAATTGTAGACCTTCAGAAATTGTTTTTACTAGCGGAGGAACTGAAGCTGACAATTCAGCTATTAGAGGCGTAGCTTCAGCAATGCAAAATTTCGGAAATCATATAATTACAACAAATATCGAACACCATGCAGTTTTAAATACTTGCCAAGAATTAGAAAATTCAGGATATAAAATATCATATATACCTGTAAATAAATACGGGTTAATTGACCCAGATGACATTTCAAAGTCAATTAATAATAACACTGTACTAGTAAGTGTTATGCTTGCTAATAATGAAATAGGTACTATACAACCTATTTCAGAAATATCTAAAGTAATTAAAAGCCATAGCAAGAAAATTGGGCACCCTATAATATTTCATACTGACGCAGTTCAATGCCCCTCAGCTTTAGATATATCCGTTGACAAACTTGGAGTAGATTTAATGTCCCTTTCTGCTCATAAATTTAATGGAATGAAAGGCACTGGTTCTTTATACATTAAAAGAAGAACACCTTTCAAAACACAAATAACTGGTGGAGGTCAAGAACGTGAACGAAGATCTGGTACAGAAAATGTGCCAGGAATTGTTGCTATGGGAGCAGCACTTAAATTAGCTTCAGAAGGAAGAGAAGAATCAAATTTAAAACTTGTTAAATTAAGAAATAAGATAATCAATAATTTACTTAATAATGTTGAAAATAGTTATCTAAATGGAGATATAAATTATAGATTACCAAATAACATAAATATATCTTTTAAATCAGTAGAAGGTGAACCAATTTTACTCGGATTAGATTTGGCAGGTATATGTGCATCAAGTGGCAGTGCATGTTCTTCAGCTTCTTTGGAACCCTCACATGTCTTAACTGCAATTGGCTTATCTGATGAATTAGCAAGAAGTAGCTTGAGAATATCTTTAGGAAAAGAAAATACAGAAGAAGAAATTGACTATTTATTATCAATTTTACCAAATCTTGTGAAAAAACTACGCTCTATGAACACAATAGAAGCTTATAATTAAAATTATGAAAACTATAACATTATTAATATTAACACTAACTATTTTAACTTTGATATCCTGTAAACAAGAAATTACTCTAGTTGGAAAATCAGGAAGAAGTTTAGAAATATTAGTAGATAAACCATTAAAGTTAGAGAACTTAGATTATGTGCATCTAAACGGCCAATATAATAGATTGTTCCCTAAAGCATCAAATAGGATACTAGCTTTAGTAGAAGTAACAGTAATTAACAGAACTAGTACTGTAGTACCAATAAAAATTGATGAAAATGCATCTCTTCTAGGTGACAGTAGGGGAGAGACAATTGAACCTCTAAATCCTTTTAAAAATGAACAACTCATAATACTAAATGAGCCAATAAAAGATATTTATTCACCATTACTTTGGGGAGATATTGAATTAGCTCGAAATACTCAAGTTTCAGGTTGGATGATTTTTGATGTACCAAGGGGTTTAAGATTAAATTCATTCACATGGGATGAAGTAGACTATATAATAACAGGATTAATAGAATAAACAACACAGGAGGAATAATGGCTTCACCGATAGCAATTACCGATAGCTCATTTGATAATGATGTAATAAAATCTAAACTGCCAGTACTTGTAGATTTCTGGGCTGAATGGTGTGGCCCATGTAAAATGATTGCTCCTACTCTGGAAGAACTTGCAGAAGAATATAGCGAATCCTTAGTGATAGCTAAATTAGATGTAGATAACAATCCTCAAACAGCTTCTAGTTATGGAATTAGAGGAATACCAGCTCTTTTAATTTTTAAAGATGGTAAACCTGTGGACCAAATAGTAGGCGCAGTTCCAAAATCAGTAATTAAAAGTCGAATTGATCAAATAATTTAAAAATCACTTTAATTGGGTGTGAATAGGCCCCGGTGGACCTCACAGACTTCAAATCTGATGGCAGGTACTTCGCAGTACCTACGGTGGGTTCGACTCCCTCTCACTCCCGCCAATAATATTAAATAGAAAATATAAATTAGTGAAAGTTAGTTTTTATCAATTATGAAAAACATTTTAAATATCATAAACTCGCCTTTATCTTGGGGATTGCCTGCATTCCTAATAGGATTTATATTAGGTGTAACTCAATTATCTGTATGGTTATTAACAATTCTATTAGTTGGATTTGTTATATATATAATATTTCAAAAACCTGCAACTAATTCGCGCGAAGGAAGAATATTCGCTCCTGCAGGAATTGTTATATTTACATGGTTAATAGGTTTCATACTAAAAGGAATTATTTTTTAATATTTAACAGGCACTATATTGAACGAACCAAAAAACAATCTTGATGCTTATATTTTTACAACATGCATTATTGATAGATTAATTAAAATCTAATTTAGATCCAACTTTTATAAAGCGCATTACTTGTTCTGTAGATTCAATTATCAATTCACTTACAGAAGCTGTTAGTTGATCTAAATTCATTGCACCTTGTGATATAGATGTAACTGCATCAATTCCATTGTCATTTACATCTTGAAAACTATCACCAAGAGAACCAGAAATACCTATAACAGGAATATCAAATTTCTTGGCCCTTAATGCAACTCCATAAGGAGCTTTGTTATATACAGTTTGATAATCCATTTGCCCTTCACCAGTAATTACTAAATCAATATTATTTAAATATTTATTAAAATTAATTTTATCTAAAACAATATCAACACCAGGTTTTAATTCAGCATTTACAAACATCATTAAGCCAGCACCTAGCCCTCCTGCTGCTCCTGAACCTGGAACCTCTGAGACGTCTAATTCAAGACTCTTTTTTGCAACATCTACATAATTAATCATTGCCTTTTCCAATATAGGTATCATCTCTTTACTAGCGCCTTTCTGAGGGCCATATACTGCTGATGCTCCTAATTCACCTAATAAAGGATTAGTCACATCACTTGCAACTAAAAATTTAGTCTCTTGCAATCTATCATCCATATTACTTAAATCAATTTTAACTAATTTAGATAAGCCTTCAGCACCATATTTAATTTGTTCTCCCGAAGAATCTAAAAACAACCCTCCCAATGCTTGAGCCATTCCAACACCACCGTCATTTGTTGCACTACCACCAATGCCAATAATAAAATCTCGATATCCTTCGTCCAAAGCATGTTTAATTGTTTCACCTAAACCATATGTTGTAGTAAACATAGGATTTCTTTTTTCAGGTTCAACTAATGCTAAGCCACTCATTTTTGCCATTTCTATAACAGCTGTATTATTATCACCCATACCACCCCAATTCGAATCTATTAACACTCCTAATGGATCTAAAACTTTACATGGTTTAATTTGCCCATTAGAAACATCAACTAAAGTTTCTAATGTACCATCTCCTCCATCAGCTACAGGTAAGATTATTGTATTTGCTTCAGGTAAAACATTTTTCACGCCTATACTAATAGCTTTAGCTGTATTTAAAGCAGAAATACTACCTTTATATGATTGTGGAGAAATTAAAATATTCATACTATTTATTATATAACAATTAATTAATCAAAAACGATTTTAAATAATACAATTTATTAAAAATCACGTTGACAATATTTATAACTGCTTTTATTCTCTATTATATGGAAAATGATAACACAAATAAAACAAGGCAAATTTTTGCTATAGTTAGTGAAGATATATACCTTGCTTCTAAAGCTAAAGCAACTGAACTTAGATTGCCATTAAGAAAATTTATTGAATTAGCTCTCGAAAAAGCTTTAAATTTTAATGCTAATGAAACTTTAAATCAGGAAGTTGATTCAAGTGATACTGAAAATAAATCTATATGGCAAGATGAATACCTTAAAATACAATTACAACAACCTATAGGATCACCAATTGAATTAACAGAAGAAGAAGCAAATAAAATACTATTTAATGATGATCCTAAATAACCAAAACGATGTCAAAAATATTATTAGATAAAACAATTTTTATAGATTTTTTTAATTCAGATTCTTCAGCACGAAGTATTATCAAGAAAATCATTGATAAAGAACTTAAAGCATCAGTATCACCTATCACATTATATGATTTATGGAAAATGGAAAGTTTTGATAGAAAATATGAAATAAGTACTACAGCTATATTAAAATTTATAGAAGTAGCTACTTTATCAATTTCAGCCGCTAAATCTGCAGCAAATTTAATATCAAAATTAAATTTAGTTGATGCTGATAAAGATATTTATCTATCTTCTTTAATAGCTGCAACAGCTAAAGAGAGAAATGAGTCAATCTGTACTAGAAATATTGACACTTATAACAAATTTGATATTGAAATTTTTGATTATTAAATTTTAGATTTGATATCTTTTGCTAGAGCCTTACTAATTCCTTTAACTAAACTTATAGAATTAATATTAGCTTTTTGAATTTCCTTAAGAGAACCAAATTCTTTCAAAAGTCTGTTTCTAATAATAGGACCAACTCCTACTATATTATCTAATACTGAAATATTACTTTTTTTAGACCTTAAATTTCTATGAAAGGTTATAGCAAATCTATGCGCTTCATCTCTAATATTTTGTATCAAATGCAAAGCAGGTGACTGTGAATCTAATAAAATTGGCTCTAACATCTCAGGTATAAATAGTTCTTCATTTTCTTTAGCTATACTTGCTAATCCTATAGAGTTTATACCTAATTCTAAGAATACACTTGCAGCAACCCCTAAATGACCTTTTCCTCCATCTATTAAAACCAAATCAGGAATTATATGCCAATCAGATTCTACCTTATTAGTAAAACTATCTAATTTATTATTATCATTTACTAATCTTTTAAATCTTCTAATCAACATCTCTCTCATCATAGCGTAGTCATCTATTCCATTAATATTTTTAATCCTAAATTTTCTATAATCAGACTTTTTAGGTAATCCTTCTTCAAAAACAACCATGCTCCCAACTGGGTTAGTACCAGAAATATTTGAAATATCATAACATTCTATTCGTATTGGATCTCTGACTAAACTTAGTTCTTCTTTTAACTGATAAATAGCTTTATTTAATCTGGATTTCCTATTAATTTTTTCATTTTTATATTTAGACAATCCAAATAGAGCATTTTCAGAAACCATATTCAATAATTTTCTTTTCGCACCTCTTTTAGGTACAATTATTTTTACTTTAGCATTACGCTTGTTACTTAACCAAATTTCCAATAAAGAAATCTCCTTAATTGGATATTGAATAATAACCTCAGGTGGAATATAAGGATTCTTATTATAAAACTGTTTTATAAAAGCATTTAATATATCTTTATCTATTTCATGCTTTATATCACTCATAATAAAATTATCTTTACCAATTAATTTTCCTGAACGTACAAAAAACACTTCTATCCAAGAATTATTTAATGATTTATCTGAAGATATTGCTAGTATATCTGCATCTTGATTTTCGAAAAATAAAACTCTCTGTTTTTGATTAATATTTTCTATTGACTTTAGCTGATCCCTTAAAATAGCAGCTTTTTCAAAATTCAAACTGTCAGATGCATTAAGCATTTGTTGACGTATAACTTTAACAAGATTATCAGTCTTACCCTCTAAAAATAATACTACCTGATTAATAATTTCTATATATTCTTTTTGGTTTACTGCACCTATGCATGGCCCCACACACCTATTAATATGAAAATCTAAGCAAGGCTTTTTGTCAGTACCAGTTATTACTTTATTACAAGATCTATATGGAAAAAGTTTTTTTAATAGATTCAAAGTACTTCTTACACTCTTTGCACTAGCAAATGGCCCAAAATATTTACTGTTATCGTGTTTCACTTCTCTAGTTATATATACTTTAGGAAATTTTTCAGTCAAATCTACTTTAATAAATGGATAGGTTTTATCATCTTTTAATCTTATATTAAACTTAGGCTTGTATTGCTTAATAAGGTTATTTTCTAATATTAAGGCTTCTTGTTCAGAATTAGTAATAATTACATCAAAATTAAAAATATTTTTTACTAATATTTCAGTCTTAATGTCAAGCTTTTGTATATTACTAAAATATGAACTAACTCTATTTTTTAGGTTTTTTGCTTTTCCAACATAAATTACATTTTTGGATGAATCGCGCATTAAATAAACACCTGATTTATCAGGAAGTGTATTAATTTGCTCTAAAAACCTTTCTTTGATCATAATGTAATCTTCCATATGAATAGTAAAAAGAATTTTTCAAATACAAATTATATTATTAATGAAGTTATGGAATAGATACAGTTAGAATACCTAATAAAATAGCAATTATGCCTGAAACTAATAAAATTCTTTTTAATTCAAAAAATAAATTATTATCAATATTAACTGTAGCTTCATTTGAAACAATTTTTTTAGAAATATCTCTAGTATGTTGGGCTATATTATTATAATCAGAATTATCTTTGTTTATTTCGGTAATTTCATTTATATCTTGAGGTTTTTCTAAATCAAAATTTTTTATGTTAGGCTTTGTTACTTTTTTTCTTTTTCTAGTGTTACTTTGTCTTATCGCAGCTTTACGAGATTTGCTTGGCATTTACTACTCCTATCAATATTATATAGCTTACATGAATTTATATATATAGTCCATATTACTTAACTAGACCTAGGATGCGCTCTATGAAATTCATCTCTTAAATGGTCATCTGTTAAATGAGTATAAATTTGAGTAGTTGTAATACTTGCATGTCCTAAAAGAACCTGTACATGTCTTAATGAGGCTCCTCCATGCAACAAATGGGTAGCAAAGCTATGCCTAAAAACATGAGGATACAACTTGTTTTTTAAATTCAATTTAACTGCATAGGTCTTTAAAATAAACCAAAACCCTTGTCTTGATAATTTTTTACCTAACCTGTTTAAAAAAAGATTTTTTTCATTTCTAAGTTTTGTAAATTCTGGCCTATATTTATGTATATAATTATCTAGAACAATCTTTGAATTTTCATGTATTGGTAAAATACGCTCTTTAGATCCTTTACCCATGCATCTTATTCGTTGGCTATTCAAATCAATATCATTAAGTTTTAAATCAACTAATTCACTAACTCTCATTCCTGTAGCATACAATAACTCTAACATAGCAAAATCTCTATAACCTTCTTTAGTTTTATTCGAAAAAACAAAATCAAACAATTTATTTATATCATCTTCCGACATTACTTCAGGTAATTTTGATATATTACGTGGAGACTTAATATCTTCTGTTGGATCAATATTAATAATATTAGCTTCTAATAAAAAACTAAAAAATGTTTTTAAAGAAGCTAACCTTCGTGCCCTAGTAGAATCAGATAGACCATCTTTCATAATTTGAAATAAATATTTACTTATATAATCATGTTTAATTTTATCCCAATTAACTTTAAATGATTTCTTATTTAAAAATAAAACAAAACAATGTATATCATGTTTATATGCAGTTATCGTATTATGGGATAAACCACGTTCTACTCTTAAGTGCTCTAAAAAATCTTCTAATTCATTATTCAAGTTTCTTATACCTTAATTATATCTATTATTTAAATAAATATCATAAATAATCAAATATTTAAATATAAATTAGAATTATAAAATAAATATTTATTGTTCTATTATTATAAATTTTATAAAATGATTAATATTACTATTGAAAATTTTTTATAGATGAACTTAAATAATATCTATTACAAATATCCATTACAAGGTTTAAAAACATATGATACCAATTGAAATAGATCCTAACCTTATAGTTTCGGGATCATTAATAATTAGCTGGCATGGATTCTTTAGCTTACTAGCAGTTATAACTGCATTAATACTTGTTGCACGTTGGGCACCAACAAAAAATATTGACCCAGATGATATTTATTCTATTGGAGCGTGGGGAATAATTGGCGGAATAATTGGTGCAAGAATTGTTCATGTTATAGACCAATGGTCATACTATAACCAAAATCCATATGAAATTATTGCATTATGGCAAGGCGGAATAGGTATTTGGGGTGCAATACTAGGAGGATTTATTGGAGCAGCACTATATGCAAAAATAAAGAATAAACCAGTTGGAATTATAGCTGATCTTACAGCCCCTGCATTGTTATTAGCTCAGACTATAGGTAGGTTAGGGGATATAGTAAACGGGGAACATTGTGCAAAAGCTACAGAATTATTATTTGGTTTTATATGGACATCTCCTTTAAGTAATGCTAAATACTGTGATAATCCTATTGGAATTGCAGTACATCCAGTAATAGGATATGAAATATTGTGGAATCTATCAGTTTTATTCTTAATTTGGCAATTAAGGAATAAAGTAAGTCCTCCAGGTATTATATTTACAATTTATTTATTCCTATATGCTGTTGGCAGATTTATCATAACATTCTTTAGAGACGATAGAGTTTGGTATTTAGGATTACAGGAAGCACATTTTATTTCAATAATTGTTGGAATAATTACAACAACTTTAATAATAATGAAATTCAAACTAATCCCCAAAGAAGAACAAAATAATATTAATATTGAAGAACAAATTTTTGATAAAAAAGTTTCAGGTACTCGCGCAGAGAGACGAAGAAAAAAATAACAAATATAAAATCAACCTATTTTTATAAAATCAACTATTCATATTTTTTAAATATTAAAGATGTATTATGTCCTCCAAAACCAAATGAATTACTCATAGCATAATTTATATCTAATTCTTTTGAATGCCCAGAAGTATAATCTAAGTCGCATTCAGGATCAGGACTTTCTAAATTAGCAGTAGGGTGTATCATAGAATTTTTTATAGATAAAGCAGTAACAGCCGCTTCTATGGCTCCACTTGCTCCAAGTAAATGCCCAATCATAGATTTAGTTGAATTAATTGGAATTTTATATGCTTGATTTCCAAATACAGATTTCATTGCCATTGTCTCAAATTTATCATTTAATGGTGTTGAAGTGCCATGCGCATTAATATAATTAATATCATTTTGAGAAATCGAAGCTTGATCTAATGCTTTTTTCATTGCTCTGGCTCCACCTTCACCTCCAGGAGCAGGTTGTGTAATATGATGAGCATCAGCTGATGCTCCATATCCAACTATCTCTGCAATAGGTTTTGCTCCTCTATTTATAGCATGATCTAATTTTTCTAATACTAAAACAGCAGAACCTTCCCCAAGAACAAAACCATCTCTCTTAATATCAAAAGGCTTTGATGCTGATTTAGGATCATGATTACATTTTGACAATGCTTTGCATGCACTAAATCCTGCTACTCCAATCGGACAAATTGCAGCTTCTGAACCTCCAGCAAAAACAATATCAACATCATCTCTTTTAATAGCTTCATAAGCTAAACCGATAGTATCGCCAGAACTAGCACAAGCTGATACAACACTATAGTTTGGACCTTTAGCTCCAATCATCATAGATATCTGTCCTGAAGCCATATCAGGTAACATCATAGGAACTAAAAATGGACTGATTCTTGATGGCCCTTTATCAAATAAAACTTCATTTTGTTCTGATAAAGTAATTATACCTCCTATACCGCTAGCAATCATAACTGATATTCTAGTAGCATTATCTGAGTTAATATTAACTTGTGAATCTTCCATAGCTTCTAACGTAGATACTCCAGCAAGTTGAACAAATCTATCCATTCTTCTTGATTCTTTTTTCCCAAAATATTCTATAGGATCAAAATTTTTAACTTCTGCAGCTATTGTAGTTTCAAAATTATTTGTATCAAAAGTAGATATTTGATCAATTCCAGAGTTTCCTTTTAATAAATTGTCCCATGTAGTTTTAGCTGTTAATCCAATTGGACTAATAATTCCAACTGATGTAACAACTACTCTATTAAGCATATATTTCTCCAATGTGTTTATTTAATTATACAAATCTATATAATATAAATTATTATAGTATCATAAATAAATAAACATATTTAAGGATATAATTTGACAAATAATTTTTCTCCTACATTTATAGTAGAAACACAAGGCTGTAAATTAAATCAATCTGATTCTTTAGAAATTGCTAATACCCTTATAGAATCTGGTTATTCTATATCTGATACAAATAAATATGCTGATATTTTTGTACTAAACACATGTACTGTAACTCACATTGCTGATAGAAAAGCACGAAATAGAATAAGGAATTTCAAAAGATCTAATCCTGAATCTACTATTGTAGCTACAGGCTGTTATGCAGAACGTTCACCAGAATTTATAAAATCTATGGAAGAAGTAGACTTAGTTATATCTAATAAAGGTAAAGAAAAAATTACTGACGAAATTACAAGACATTTGAGTATAAATCAAGAATTTATAAAACCTTTTCCTAATACTCTAATTAAAAGTCCAAAATTAAAAACTAGAGCTATGGTTAAAATACAAGAAGGTTGTGACCAAGTATGTTCTTATTGTATTGTACCTATAGTTAGAGGTAGAGAGAAAAGCATTCCAATAAATAAAATAGTTGATAATATAAACAAACTTTCATTAATAGGTTACAAAGAAATTGTTTTAACTGGAACTCAATTAGGCTCATATGGATTTGAATTTAAAGAGATTAATCTTACTCAACTATTAAAAAACATAATTGATAATACTAATATATCTAGATTAAGAATCTCTTCACTTCAACCACAAGACCTAAACCCCGAACTATTAGAAATGTGGAAAAACCCTAGGCTTTCTCCTCATCTTCATATACCTCTACAAAGTGGCAATAATAATATTTTAAAAAAAATGCGTAGAAGATATTCACGCGATATTTTTGAAAAAACTGTAGAATTTGTAAGAAATTCAATTAAAGATGTTTCAATTACAACTGATGTTATTGTTGGCTTCCCTGGAGAAAATGAAGAAAGTTTCGAAGATACTTATAATATTTGTAGAAATATTAAATTTTCAAATATGCACATTTTTCCATATTCAAAAAGACCTAAGACTAGTGCTGCATATTTCAAGGACCATATTAAATCAGAAGTTAAATCACAAAGAGTAAGAAAATTGATTGAACTTAGTAAAAAGCATAAAACTATGTTTGAACAAAGTTTCAATAATTCAATTAGAACAGTTTTATGGGAAGAATCATATATAAAAGAAAATAAAAACTATTGGTCTGGATTAACTGACAACTATATTAAAGTCTCAACCCAAAATAATAATAATATTAGAAATACCATCACAAATGTTAAATTAAATTATGAAAATTTGGAATTGACTGGTAAGCTAATCAATTAAGTTAAATCAATAGGCTCAAATCTCATAGTACCATTTTGTCCACTTATATAGCCCGATTTATTTTCTAAACTATGCCCAAATATAAGTAACCAACCATTACCTAGAGATGTTTCTAGAATTTTAAGTTTTTGTTCCAATGTAGCATTTGGTTTTTCATCTTTAGCTGATATAACAGAAGGATCTAAATGATATGGAGTAGGAATAAGGTCTGCAACATAAGCAATTTTCTCACTACCTTTTTGAATAAGTACTATTTGATGACCATCTGCTGGCCCATCATTAACTTCAACTGATACACCAGGTATTATCATTGAATTGCCATCTATAATTTGCAACTGGTCTTTTTCATATAAAGGTAAAAAGTCATCTTCAAAATAATTACCACTAAATCTTTGTCCGGGGTTATTAGCTTTCTCCCAAGCAGATTTTTGAACAATGTATTTTGCTTTTGGAAAAGAAGGAACTGCTACCCCAGTCCTGTCTAATTTAGTAGCTCCACCTGCATGATCAAATTGTAAAGAAGTTAATATTATTATATCTATATCTCTAGCAGTAAGACCTAGAGACCTAATTCCTCTTAATAATTTATTACCATTTAAACCATATTGTTCTTTTAAAAGGTCAGTACGCTTAGTCCCTGCTCCTGTATCAATTAAAATATTGCTTTGAGGAGTTTTAATAACTAAAGAATTTAATGCTAGTTTGACCCGATTTCTACGGTCAGGTTTGATCCATTGTTCCCATTTAGTTTTAGGGATCTGACCGAACACACTACCTCCATCAACATGATAAATACCATCTGATATGATATTAATGGTTGACGTGCCAAGATTCATGTTTTTCACCTCTTTATAAAAAAAATTACAAGAACAAAATAAGAATTATTAAGAAAAATACATTTTTTCACGATATTAAAAATAGAAATTTTTGTCAAGTAATTAATTACTTTTTATACTTTCTATAGTTTCTTCCAAGGCTTTTATAGTATCTCGTATATCATCATTTTCATGTGCTGATGAAATATAAAATTTTGAATTTCCTTTTAAGACCCCATTTTGAAGTAATTTTTTATTAAAATCAACCATTTTAGATTTATTAGCAGTAAGAGTAGAACGATAATCTATTATTTCCTCATCTGTAAAATAAATATCAAATAACGCACCAACTCCCGTAACTTTAGCAGGTATTTTAGCAGCTTCAAACAACTCTACCAAAGATTTCATTATTTTGTTACCTGTTTCAAATATCCTATTGTAAACACCAGGTTTTTTTAACTCATTCAATGTAGCTAATCCAGCTACTGCGGCTATTGGGTTACCATTTAAAGTCCCAATTTGAGGGACAAAACGATTACCTGGTGATTCTATATAGTCAAAATGAGACATCATATCTAGTCTTCCACAAACTGCAGTAAGAGGAAATCCTCCTGAAACTGCTTTTCCTACTGTACATAGGTCTGGAGTAACATCGTAATACTCTTGGGCACCACCATAAGCAAATCTAAAACCAGTAACTGTTTCATCAAAAATCAAAGGTATATCATAAGACTTTGTGATTTTTCTAAGCCCTTCCAAAAAGCCAGGAAGAGGAGGTATTGATCTTTGAAATGGTTCAACAATGACACCAGCTAATTCATCTTTATGCTTCTCAACAATATCAGAAGTTACAGATAAATTATTAAAAGGAGCAATTAAAATCTCAGATTCAATAGATTTAGGTATTCCAGCAGAATCAGAACTAGCTAAAGGAAAAGGTTTTGGATCTAGAGGGTTCATACTCATTAAAGCATAGTCATTCATACCATGAAACCCACCTTCAAATTTTAAAATCTTATCCTTATTTTTAAAAGCTCTTGCAATTCTCATAGCATATAAAGTTGCTTCAGTACCAGTAGAACAAAACCTTACTGATTCAGCACATTTAACTGCATTTACTATTTCCTCAGCTAGTAATATAACTTGTTCATTGCCAGCAAAAAAAGTAAAACCTAAGTCAAGCTGTTTTTTTATTGCAGATATTACATTAGAATTTGAATGCCCTATTAGCATTGGACCAGAGCCTAAAAGATAATCTATATATTTATTACCTTTCAGATCCCATACTTTGCTGCCTAAACCTCTGCTTATTATTGGTTCATAATCCTTTAAATTACCTAGAGAACCTCCCGCAAGAAATTCAGTATATTTTCTTTTTAAGTCGCTTTTATTTAGTTTACCTTGAGGATTATTTGTCATTAAAACTCCAAAAAAAAATTGCTATTTTATTTAATAGATAAAAATAGACTGTTAATATATAATTAATTTTAATAATTAAAACACTATTATATCAAATTTGAGGTACAAATGAATATTAAACTAATACCTACAAATGAAGTTAAAAAAACTGGTTCACTTATAATACCTATATTCGAGGATATACCAATATCTAAATTACCAGAAAAAATTTTAGATACTACAGTAAAAAATTATATTAATAAAACTATAAAACAAAATAAAGATTGCACAAGTATCGGAAAAATAAATATTTTACCTGTGACAAATCATAAAAATTATAACCAAATATTAATATTGGGCTTAGGAAATACTAATAAATTATCTATTAATGAATTTAGAATTAATTTAGCTGAAAGTATAAGAAGGGTAAAGCGATCAAACACGAAAAGCTTATATTTACTATCTTATAAACAATTATATAAAAACTTCCCTATTATTGATTTTGGCCAAGTAATTTCAGAGTCAACAACTCTTGGTTTATATCAATTTAATAAATATAAGACAAAATCCACAAAAATATCTATTCAATACTTTTATATAATAGAAGAAAACAAAAAAAACTATGATGAAATAAATCAAGGAATCTCAAATGGAGAAATAATTTCAAATTCAGTCAATTTATGTAGAGATTTAGTAAATGAACCAGCAAATTATATGACTCCAACTCAATTAGCTGAAGAAGCAACAGAAATTTCTATTAATAACAATATATCTATAAAAATACTCGAAACTTCTGATATGAAAAAGCTTGGAATGGGTGCAATATTAGGAGTAGCACAAGGAAGCAATGAGCCTCCAAAATTTATTATTATGCGTTATGAAGGAGATCCAAAAAATAAATCTAATCAATTAGGCATAATAGGAAAAGGAATCACATTTGATAGTGGAGGTATAAGTATAAAACCATCTAGAAATATGGGAGATATGAAGGGAGACATGGCAGGAGCTGCTGCTGTAATATCTTCGATTCAAGCAATAAGCAAACTTAAACTAAAAATAAACGTCACTTCTATAGCTGTTGCAACAGAAAATATGCCAGGAGGCAAAGCTCAAAGACCTGGTGATGTAGTGAAAACTTTTAACGGTAAGACAATTGAAATTGATAACACTGATGCTGAAGGAAGACTGGTATTGGCTGATGCAGTAGCATATGCAAATTCAATTGGAATTAAAAAAATTATAGATATTGCAACACTCACTGGAGCTATTAGAGTTGCATTAGGAAATATATGCACTGGTGCTTTTGGAAATAATAAAAAATTCACATCACAATTAATAGAATCAAGTATAAATACAGGTGAAAATATATGGGAGCTACCTATATACGAAGAATATAAAGAACAGTATCAAAGTGATATAGCAGATATAAAAAATACTGGTGGCATGTATGCTGGTGCAACTACAGGAGCAATGATAATTGGTGAATTTGTAGGCGACTCATCTTGGATTCATTTAGATATAGCGGGAACATCAACTACAAATATAACCAAAGGCTATAATATAAAAGGAGCTACGGGCATACCAGTTAGAACAATTGTTGATTTAGCGCAAAATCTACAAAGTAAAAAATAATATTTATAATTGCTGATAATATTTACCTATGATAATATCTAATTTATGAATAATACTAAAAAACCATGGACTTTTATAACAAATCACGGCTTAGTTTTAAGTTATATTTTCAAAAACCCTAGTCACACTGCTAGAGAAATATCTAATGAAATTGGAATTACTGAAAGAACTACTCATAATATAATTATTGATCTAGAGTCAGTTGGTTATATAATTAAACAAAAACAGGGAAGAAAAAATTTATACACCATAAATACTAACCTCCCTTTAAGGCATCATTCAAAACAAGACATTATAGTAGATGATTTACTACATGCTATAAATTCAAGTCATACAGAATAATTTATTCATGGTGAGTGTGGCCAAGTAGGTTAAGGCGCCAGGTTGTGGCCCTGGAGATCAAGGGTTCGAATCCCTTCACTCACCCCATTCTTAAAGATATAAATTTAATTTACTTAACCAGCGCCCGTAGCTCAGGGGACAGAGCATCGGTCTTCGGAACCGAGTGTCGGGGGTTCGAATCCCTCCGGGCGTGTGCCAAAAAATATAAATTTGATATTTATAAAAGTAAATTCTATACTATAGGAAATTAATATATTATTATTTATGAAAATTTATAATTGCAATGAAACTTGTTAATTTTGGCAAACTAAGTAAAGTAAGTAAATTAAGCCTTGGTGGTGCAGGCCTTGGTCAAGTATGGGGATCCACCACACGTAAAGAAAGTATTTCTACTTTATTACAAGCTTTAGATCATGGAATTAACTTACTTGATATGGCCCCAACATATGGCAATAATGAAGCAGAATTAGTTTTAGGTGAAGCTTTATCAGGGAAAAAGCCTAAAAATATAAAAATTACAACAAAATGTAAAATATCAAATACTAATCCTTTAAAAATATATGATCTTTTAGATAAAAGCATTACCAATAGCTTATCAAGAATGAAAATAGATTATGTAGATATATTATTTATGCATAACGGAATAGTTGATGACAATGAAGTTAACAATTATAGTCATTCTTTTAGATCAATATTTGATAATTATATAGTAGATGCTTTCGAAAAACTTGTTAAGGATGGACGTATTAAAACTTGGGGTATAACTGGTATTGGTGAACCTAAAGCCTTGATTAAAATGTTAGAAGACAATCCTCCTATAGATTATATTCAAGTAGTTGCAAATATGTTAAATTCAGCAGGAAATCTACATTATTATTCTGGTCCTTCTTACGCAAGAGAGATAATGAATAAAGCTGTAAAATCTGGTGTGCATGTATTAGGTATCAGGCCTGTCCAAGCAGGTGCATTAACCGATAAAATAGATAGAAAATTACCTGCAAATCACCCAGAAATGATTGACTACCAAAATGTCTCTGAAATTAGAGAACTTTCAAAAGAATTAGGAATAACTACTGCAGCTTTAGCTCATCATTACTCATTATCCATGAGTGATGCTTCAACTATCGTACTTGGTGTAAAAAATAGAAAAGAATTAAGAGAATGTATTGAAGTAGAAAAACTGGGAAAAATGCAATCATATATGATTAAACGTTTAGATGATATTATATCTAACCTAAATATTTAATTTTAATAGTTAAGGAGTAAAATATGTCAAAAATAAAAGATTCCTTAGTAAACAAACAGACAATTAGGATTTTAATTAACCAAAAATGTAAAATGAGAGATGGAACGGAACTCGCAACTGATGTTTACTTACCACTTAATGATGGCAAATATCCAACAATTCTTAACCGAACGCCATATGATAAAGCTAACTATGAACTTAATGTTGCTCATTTAATTAAATATGCTCAACAAGGTTATGCAGTGGTTACTCAAGATGTAAGAGGACGTTATGGATCTTCAGGCGAACTATATGCCTTTATCAATGAATATAATGACGGAACAGATTGTATTGAATGGATCACAGAACAACCTTGGTACAATGGTAAAATTGGTGGTGTAGGAGGCTCTTACGTAGCACTAACCCAATGGCAAGCAGCTCAACAAGTTGGTAATAAGTTTTCAGCATTATTAACTCAAGTTGGATACTCTAATACATACCATAACTGGGTTTATACTGGTGGAGCTTTCCAATTAGCATTTAACCTTTCTTGGGGTCTAGCAATTTCTGCCCGTACTCACCAAAGAGTATTTATGTATTCACCTCCTGGAATAAATCAAGCTGATTTGTTCTACCATTTACCACTGATAGATATACCAAAGAAAGCTGGAAGAATAAGTAAACATTGGAACGATTGGATTTCACATCCCTCATACGATAATTATTGGAAAAATCTTAAACCAATAGATGAAAATTATTCATCAATAGATACACCTGTACTTAATATAGGTGGTTGGTATGATGTTTTTTTACAAGGAAATTTAAATAATTTTATGGGAGTTCAAAAGTATGGGAAAACTAAAAAAACCAGAGAGTCTCAAAAACTAATTGTGGGGCCATGGATACATAATTATGGTAATTACGGTTCCGAAACGGTTACCATAAAAACAGATTTTGGAATAAATTCACTTTTAGATTTGAAGTCAGAAGAAAAAAAATGGTATGACTATTGGTTAAAAGGTATAGACAATGGAATAATGGATGAACCAAAAGTCAAAATTTTTGTAATGGGTATAAATAAATGGAGAGAAGCTGAAACATGGCCATTACCCAATACAAAATATACACCTTACTATATACACAGCAAAGGAAATGCAAATTCATTATTTGGAGATGGATTATTAAATACTGAAAAACCTGGCAAAGAAAAAACAGATAAATATATATATGATCCAGAACACCCAGTTATTACTACAGGTGGAAGTACATGCTGTTCAGAAGACACAGTTGCTACAAGTTTAGGGCCAAAAGACCAACGCCAAAATGAGGCTAGACCAGATGTATTAGTTTACTCAACTGAGATATTAGAAGAAAATATAGAAGTTACAGGACCAATTAAAGCAACAATTTATGCAGCATCCGATGTGAAAGACACTGATTTTACAGTTAAATTAGTTGATGTGTATCCTGATGGATATGCTATGAATGTTGCTCAAGGTATACAAAGGGCTAGGTATAGAGAAAGTTGGGAAAACCCATCCTTAATAGAACCAAACAAAATATATAAATATGATATAGATTTATGGTCAACAAGTAATTGTTTTCAAAAAGGACACAAGATTAGAATAGAAATATCTAGTAGTAATTTTCCTCAATTTGATAGAAACCCCAATACTGGCAATATATTTGGCATGGACTCTGAAATGAATATAGCTAATCAAACAATATATCATGATGAAAAATTCCCATCGTTTATATTATTACCAATTATAGATTAAATAATAAAATATTATTAATTTAATAGGTTGACTTATAATAGTTGAGTATAGTTATACTATATCTAAATTTTACTTTTGGAGATATTAATGGAAAATATTTTAACTAGTGCAACCATACCAGAAATAGCTACTTTAATTCTATTATTTTTATCAGGTATTATTATTGTTGTAGCTTTAATTAATAATTTAATTTTTTTAATGAAAAACTAAATGAATAAAGACAACTTCAAATCTAGATCAACAGTTTATTCAAATAATGGAATTGTCTGTTCGACATCTCCCCAAGCAGCATCAACTGGAATAAATATATTATCTTCTGGAGGTAATGCATATGATGCTGCAATTGCTGTAGCTGCAGTAGAATGTGTAACAATTCCTGGAATGTGCGGCTTTGGTGGAGAAGTTTTTTCAATATTCTACGATGCTAAAACTGGCATCACACGTGGCTTAACTTCTACAGGAGCTGCACCTAAACAAGCAACTTCAGAATATTTCATTTCAAAAGGCTTTTCATCAATGCCTGATACTGGTCCATTATCTGTATCACCTCCAGGAGAACTTGCTGCTTACAAATATATAAATGAAAATTATGGGACTTTAAAATTAGCTGATTTAATCGGACCTGCCATAAATTTTGCAGAAAATGGCCATCCTATTAGTCCAAGAGCTGGAAAAGTATTCCAGGATTCAAAAAACCGACTGAAACAATTTCCATCTTCAGCAAAAATCTTCTTAAAACCTGATGGTAATGTATATAAAGAAGGTGACTTATTCAAAAACAATGACTTAGCTAATACACTTAAATTCATTAGAGATAATGGAATAGATTCATTTTACAAAGGAGAAATAGCCGAAAAAATTATTAAAGAATTTAAATCTGCTGGTGGTATTTTAGACAAAGATTCTTTTTTAAATCAAAAAGTAGAAGTTTATGAACCAATAATTACTAACTACAGAGGTTATACTGTAGCGGAAAACAGACCTCCATCACAAGGTATGTTACTTTTGGAAATGTTAAACATAGTTGAAAATTTTGACCTGTCTTCTTATGAACATTTAGATCCAAATTCAATTCATCTAATGATAGAAGCAAAAAAAAGGGCATTTGCTGATAGAAATCATTATTTAGCTGACACAAAAATAAAAGATGTCCCTTTAGAAATTTTAATTTCTAAAGAATTTGCTAAAGTAAGAAAATCTACTATAGATATTAACAATGCAAGTTTAGATATACACCCAGGACCAATAATATCTGAAGGAACAGATACAAGTTATTTTTGCATAATTGATAAAGAAGGTAATGCTGTATCATTTATTCATAGTTTATATAGTGGGTTTGGTTCAGCATTTGTTGCTGAAGGAACAGGTATAGTATTTAATAATAGACAACAAGGGTTTAGATTAAACGAACCAAAACACCCTAATAATATTGAACCAGGCAAAAGGCCTATGCATACTCTGAATGCTTATATCGTGTTAAAAGAAAATAAACCAATAATTATTTCCGGTACCCCTGGAGCAGACTTTCAACCTCAAGGGAATTTACAAATTATTACCTCAATTATAGATTATAATTTAGACCCTCAGCAAGCAATTGATTCTCCTAGGTGGTATAGCATACCAGGTACTCATCCACCAGAAATAAATAATCCTTATCTAATACAAGTAGAACCTAATATGCCTAAATACGTAACAGATATTCTCTCGAAAAAAGGACATTCAATTACATGGGGACAAGAAGGAATAAGTCATGGAATTGTTCAGCTAATATGTGTAGATCAAAAAGCAGGCATTTTTGCAGGAGCATCTGATTCAAGAGGTGATGGATATGCTGCGGCTTTATAACTAATTTAATTTTTTAAATTAACCCTGTAACTTATAGGAATTACAGATAGACATATAACAAAAATTGCGTAAATAGCAACATTAATGTTAAATACATCTGATATTATTCCGAATATTAAAGGAGATATAGCTCCCATGCCTTCTGTAGCAGTATAATATATTCCGAAATATTTACCTCTTTTATTAACATCAGTTACACGAGCAACAGAACCGTAAAAAACAGATGAAGTACCATTTAGACCAATCCCAAGAAAAAACACTACTAACAATGCAATTTTATAATCTATAAATAATATCGCTAATAATGAAAAAGAAGTTAAAATTTTTGTAATCGCAATAATATTTATCGGCGGAAAATAATCACTTAGTTTGCCAGAAAAAACCTTACCTAATGCACCTCCAATATAAAGAATAATAAAAACTAAACTCGTATTTTTTATACTCATACCTTGTGAAATAAATATAAAAGGAAGAAAAGTTAAAACAGTATATCTAACAACAGAATCAAGTGATCCTGCAAACATTAGTTTAGTAAAATTAAATAAAGAAGTTTTTACTTTTACATTCTCTATTTGATCATTGTTTTCATGAATGTTTTTTAAATTATTATGCTTAAAAACCCATCTATTTATAGGTAATAAAGTTAAAATAGTTAAAGATACTCCAAATATTCCTACAGCTAACAAACAAGTTTGCCATCCCCATTTAAGGGTAACAACACTTACAACAATTGGTGCAGTAATTTTTCCTATATCTCCAGAAAAATTTAAAACTCCAATTGATGTATATAACCTGTCCTTAATAAAAGTCCTAGAAACTAACCTTGAAGCTACTGGATGCTGAAAACCTCCCCCTAAACCAGCTATAAGAGATAGAATCAATAATAAATAATAACTAGATGCAATGCTAATACCTATAACACCTAAACCAACCCATATGTTACCAATAGATAAAATCCAAAATTCACTCATAAAATCTGAGATTAAACCTGCAGGGAATTGCAACATAGATGATGCTCCCATTATAACTGTTTTAATTAAACCAATTTGAGAATATTTAAGATCTAAATCATCTGCTATAAAAGGAAGTAAAGGATAAAATATGGCTAAATATAAGTCATTCAATATATGAGTTACAGATGCATAAATTAATATTTTCTTTGGTAAATCTAATTTCATTTCAAATATATTAGTTGAATCTTTCTAAATTATTAATTAATAACTTCACATAATAATGTGTTATTTGATAATATACAAATAATTAAAATAACAATTCTTTTAATACAGGATTAAATTATGCCATCATTCGATATAGTATCAAAAACTGACTTAAATGAAGTAGACAACTCCATAAACATGGTTAATAGAACTATTCAAACAAGGTTTGACTTTAAAGGATCAAACTCTAGTATAGAAAGATCTGACGAAAATATTACTCTCTTAGCAAATGATGAAATGCAAATAAAACAATTAATTCAATTATTTGAAGAAAATTTATCTAAAAGAAAAATTGATAAAAGAGCATTAGAATATCAAACAATTGAAAATGCTTCTGGGGGTACAATTAGACAAATTGCAAATATAAAACAAGGAATAGAACAAATTATTGCTAAAAATATTTCTAAAAATATTAAGTCTGCAAAATTAAAAGTTCAGATATCTATACAAGGAGACGAGCTTAGGGTGACTGGTAAAAAAAGAGATGACCTACAAACAGTTATTGAGTTAGTAAAAAAAATGGACGTTAAAGTCCCGTTACAGTATATAAATTTTAGAGAATAATATATATTTATAATAATTAATAGGAGAATTTATGCATTCAGAATTTCTTAGTAATGAAGAAATAGTACAAGAAGCTAAAAAAAACCTTGTCCAGGGGGCCTGGGATTACTTAGCAGGAGGCTCGGAATCAGAGACAACTATGCGGAGAAACAGGCTTGCCTTTGATAAAATTGCATTTCGTCCAAGAGTACTAATTAATGTATCTAAAATTGATACCAACACTACAATATTAAATGAAAAGTTACGTATTCCAATTTTATTAGCTCCAATAGGATCTCTACAGACATTCACTCAAAAAGGTGGAGCTGCAGCAACTAAAAGCGCATCTGACTTTGGAATAGTTCATGTTGTAAGCTCTGTTACAGAACCAAGCTTAGAAGAAATTGCTGCAGTTAGCAACAGTCCAAAAATCTACCAATTATATATTCATGGTGATTGGGGTTGGACTAAAGAAATGATCCAAAGAGCTAAATCTGCTGGATACAAAGCTTTATGCATAACCGTAGATACTGCAAGTTATAGCCGTAGAGAAAGACCAATGCTTAATGATTATATACCATTTTCACAACAAACATCTGAGGCTTCAAAATCAGAGGTCAATCAATTTGGACAAATTGATGGAGAGCTAAAAGCATTTAGCATGGCATCAGTGACGTGGGATACTATTGATAAAATAAAAAAAGAATGGGGTAAGCCATTATTATTAAAAGGTATTGCTACTAAAGAAGATGCTAAAATTGCATTAGAACATGAAATAGAGTGTATTTGGGTTTCAAATCACGGAGGCAGACAATTAGACCATGGTCAAGGCACTATGGAAATGCTACCTGAAATTGTAGATGCAGTTAATGGAAAATCTGAAATCATTATAGATGGAGGTGTTCTAAGAGGAAGTGATGTGGTAAAGGCTGTAGCCATGGGAGCAAATGCTGTAGCAATTGGTAAAATGCAAGGATGGGGGTTAGCAGCAGGAGGATCAAATGCATTAACTAGATCATTAGAAATTTTAGAAGAAGAAATTATTATAGCAATGGGACTACTAGGTACTCCAAGTATAAATGACATATCACCTAATCATATATGCTATGCAGATCAAGTTAATCACCCTCATGAAATGAGTGCATGGACAAATATGCCAGGCGGAAGAATATTCTAATTTAAATATGAATTTTGATATTTTAATTAAAAATGGAACAATAATCGATGGAACTGGTAACATTAGATACAATGCTGATGTTGGAATATCTAAAAAGAAAATAGCTGCTATAGGAAATTTAGTACAATCTCAAGCACATACAATTATTGATGCTACTGATTTGATAATCGCCCCAGGATTTATAGATATGCATTCTCATTCTGATGTTACTCTATTAGATGACCCTGGAGGTGAAAGTAAAGCATTTCAAGGAGTAACAACTGAAGTTGTAGGAAATTGTGGATTTTCTCCTTATCCAATTATTAAAAACAATTCAAAAGAAGATATTTCTCCTATGGCATCTAGGTATCCATTAACTTGGGAAAATTTAGACTCATGGGCATGTTCTCTTCAATCTAACGGAATAAGTTTAAATATTGCTCCTCAAGTTGGTCATTCTGCAATAAGGTACGCTGTTGGGCTTATAGATAACCATCCTCCATCTAAAGAACAATTAAATAAAATGTGTAAACTTGTATTTGAATCTATTGAACAAGGCGCATTTAGTTTCTCTACAGGCCTGACCGTTGCTCCTTCTATGTATGCAAAAACTGAAGAAATAGTCGAACTAGCAAAAACATTATCAGAATTTGAGGGAGCTTTTTATGTGAGTCATGCACGTTTATGGGCAGGAAACCATATCAAAGCAGTAGAAGAAGCAATAGATATTGGAAAACAAGCAAATATACCTGTTCAATATTCTCACATGGCAATAATTGATTCACGTTATTACGGAACAGGTGAGCAAATGGTAAAACCTATAGAAATAGCTCGTTCTTTGGGCATAGATGCCACTTATGATGTATACCCATATACAGCTGCAGGCACTAACCTTGCACAAAGCGTACCATCATGGTTGCAAGAAGGAGGAGAACATACCATGCTCAAGAGATTAAGAAACCCTTCTGAATTTAATAAAGCATTAAAAGATATTAAGAAAGGGCATTTTGGTGGTTTACCATGGGCATTTGATACTTTTGTTATAAGCTATGTAAAAAATGAATCTAACCAAAATATTGTAGGAAAATCAATAGAGCAAATCGCTATTGAAAGAAATGAAGATCCACACAAGACTTATTTGTCATTAATTAAAGAAGAAGATAATCAAGTAGGTGTTGTTGTACATAATAGAGTTGAAAGTGATGTACGTTATTTTCTCTCTCACCCTCTAGCAATGATAGGATCTGATGGAAATGCTATATCTCCAACTGGCATTCATGCCAAAGAAAAACCTCATCCAAGATTTTATGGTACATATCCTCGTATACTAGGTAAATATGTAAGAGATGAATCTTTAATATCTCTTGAAACTGCAATCCACAAAATGACAGGTATGCCTGCAAAAAGACTCAATTTAAAAGATAGAGGATATATTATAGAAAATAAATTAGCAGATATAGCCATATTTAATCCTTTAACTATAATAGATAAATCTACGTTTAATAAACCTCATAAACTTTCTAAAGGAATTGTTCATCTATTTGTAAATGGGACACCAATTATTTCAAATGGGAAACATACTAATAAAAAACCTGGTGTAATTATAAGAAGAATATAAAATCTTAATTCAAATGCCTAGATTCTTATAAATCGAAATAATCTTAAACAAAAAATTATGATTTGTTGACTTGTTTAGACTTTATTATCTTTATCAAAACCTAATACTGATAAAGCTAAACTTAAACTTCTAGCAGCATCAGTAGCTGTAACCATGGGTGGGCATATCCCATTAATCACATCAGAAAAATGTTCTAATTGCTTAATTAATGGATTTTCTATTTCAACAGTTTTTATAAATTTTTTCATAGGATGTTGCCAACCAATATTATTATCAATATATTTCCAAACTTCCATTTTTGGAAAACCAATTGAACCTAAATCACCCATAAAGTAATAACAATTTTCAGGTACATGATAATACATAAGATTTTCAGACGTATTGCTTTCATATGACCATGGAGATACTACAGTATCTGAACCAATAATAGTAGCAAGTGCTCCATTAATAAATTTCATTGATATAGCTACTGAATCTTCTACGTTATATTCTCTAATATTTGAACTCAAATTAGAATAAATATTTTCAACTTCACCACAAATATACCTAAGAATATCTAATTCATGAATCAAATTGATTAAAACTGGTCCTCCTCCTGGTCGATTCTTCCTCCATTCATGAACAAAATAATCCTTTGGCTTCATGATTCCCCATACTGCTGAAACAGCAACTAAGTTACCAATTTCTCCAGATATAATAATTGAACGTAATTTTTGAATCAGATTATTATATCTTCGATGATGCCCTATTAAAATATTACAATCAGAAGAATTAGACAACTCAATAATTTTATTTGATGACTCTATAGAATCTGATATAGGTTTTTCAATCAAAACATCAATTTTATAAGCAGTACAAATTTCCAAAACTTTTAGATGTGTTTGATTTGGAGTAGCAATAATCACTGCATGAGGTTTTGTAATGGAAATTAATTTTTCTAGATTATTATAAAAAGGAACTCCAAATTCATGTAATTTATGTTCTAATGTAATGTTTTCATCGCACATACCAACTAATTCAAATTTATCCATATCAGATAATAATTGAGCATGACGAGTACCCATTAAACCCATACCAATAATAGCAATTCTAATTTTCTTCATAAAAATCTCGATTTAAATTTAATAATATTCTATACAATTATTATACCTAAGCATATACTACACAGATGAAATATAACTATATAAATCCATTAAATATAATCGGTAATATCTTTGAATAATAATTATCCTAAATGGCTAGCATTTGCTTCTATAGCTATAGGGTTATTCACATCAGTTGTAGATTATTCCAGCCTAACACTTGCTCTTCCTTCTATATCAAATTATTTCCAAACAGACCTTCGAAACGTACAGTTAATTATAATTGCATATGGAGTTACAATTGCTGCACTTTTAATTCCGATGGGAAAATTATCTGACCTACTTGGTAAGAAAAAAATATATATAACAGGTTTAATACTATTTGTAATAGGAGGTTTTATTGCAGCTTTATCATCTAACTTAAATCAATTAATTGTAGCAAAAACTCTTCAAGGAATTGGTTCAGCAATGAGTCAAAGTACATCAATGGCTATAGTAATATCTACTTTTCCAGAAAAAGAACGCGGTAAAATATTAGGAATACAATTAAGTATTGTTGGATTAGGTGGAGTAATAGGTCCAGTAATTGCAGGTATATTAATTGGCATTTGGGGTTGGCAATCTATATTTTGGCTAACAACTCTACTAGCAACTTTTGCAGTATTTAGTGCAATAAAATTTATTAATCCAACAAATATCTCACTAAACCAAGAAAATGTAAAAAGATTCGATTGGTTAGGTTCAATTCTATCTATATTTATTTTAACTTCTCTTATAATATTTCTGACTTCTATAGCAAATAACAATGGTATATCAATAATAACCACAATTGAAATATTATTTTTCATATCCTGTCTAATTATCTTTATTATTTGGGAATCAAAATATAAATATCCCCTTTTAGATCTGAATTTATTTAAAATAAACATTTTTGCTATAGGAATTCTATCAGGATACATTTGTTTTTTAGGAATGTCTTCTTTACGGTTTCTATTACCATTTTATTTACAAATAGTACTAGAATATAAGCCTAGTATTATAGGTTTGATCTTCGTACCTAGTGCTTTATGTATGGCTATAGCTGGACCAATTGGTGGTAGATTATCAGATAAATTAGGCTACAGATATTTCACATCAGGAGGATTACTATTATCGTCAATAGGCTTATTTATTTTATCTAATTTAAGCCTTAATTCATCTTTATATCTTATAATTCCTGCAATGATTATTCAGACAATAGGAATAGGTATGTTTCAGCCTGCAAATAATAGTTCTGTTCTCAGTGTAATTAAAAGTCAAAACTATGGGGTAATATCTGGTTTTTTAAATCTTATTAGAAATACTGGGAATGTTTCTAGTGTTGCTATAAGTACTATAATTGTAACTTCAACTATGGCAATTATGGGATTCGAACCCAATTTATCAGCTTTAAATTCAGAAAGTGAAATTGAAATACTAAAATCATTTACAAATGGAGTAAACATATCATATAAAATATTTGCTATTATAGTATTGATTGCGGCATTTGGATGTTTTATTAAAGGTAATAATAAAAACAGTAAAATAAATAAGGAGTAATTTTAATCATGCAAGTAGTTGGATACAGTGATCA
>CEUY01020994.1_pt1 | contig 49985 bp, 46 predicted proteins | sample 361481 | NCBI WGS metagenome assembly CEUY01 (sample SAMEA2622737, study PRJEB7988) | marine metagenome | isolation source: saline water (ENVO:00002010), including | reverse complement strand
ATATCAAAATTAAAATTCTAGGTGAAAATGCTAAAAGACTCCTGAATCTAAATATTTAATACACCAATCTCACTATTAAAAACTAATAATGTAAAATTAATATTCCATATTTCCAAATACTCATATAGGATTAATACTACTTATTTTAATTTTGGGCCAGTAGCTCAGCTGGTTAGAGTGCAGTCCTGATAAGACTGAGGTCGATGGTTCGAGTCCATCCTGGCCCACCACCCATAATTAAATACGAATTTGAGAATCAGTTTAGTGAATTTTTTTCTTAATAATCAATGAAATAATCATATTTTTTATTCAAGACCAATAAATTTACTCTTATAATGTCAATTAATCAAAAAATATTGAAATGTTTCATAAATTATAATAATTAAGGTGTCTGCTCTTGGATATACCATATTGGTACATCATTTTAGTATTAATCTCTTTAGGTTTTTCAGCCTTTTTCTCCAGTGCGGAATCCGCATTCCTATCTTTACAAAACACGCCTAGATTACAACACTTAGTTAACTCGGGATCATCAAAAGCGTTAAGAGTACAAAAAATGTTAGATCATCCTGAACGTCTCTTAGCAACAATATTACTGGGAAATAATTTAGTAAATATACTTTTTGCTTCTTTAATAACAATGATAGTAATGAACTTCATGAAAGACGAAGTAGTTGGGGTCATAGTATCTACAGCTCTAGGCACTGGTATTTTACTACTATTTGGTGAAGTAATACCTAAAGCATTTGCAATTAGAAATTCAGAAAAAGTGGCTTTTTTCTATGCATTGCCATTAAAAATATTTGAATTTACTTTCTATCCAATTATACAGATCATTCAATTTATAAGTCGAAAAATTTTAAATCAAAATAATAAAGAAAAAGAAACGCCATCGATTACAGAAAATGAAATTAGAACTTTAATAGACATCGGAGAATCTGAAGGAACATTTGAACCAGAAAAAGTTGAACTTCTAGAAAATGTTTTTAAATTTGGAGATCGTCAAGCAAGAGAAATTATGACTCCAAGGAATGAAATCGTGTTTGTAGAACAAAACTCTTCATTAAATAAATTTCTAAAGATTTATTCTGATAACTCTCATTCAAGATTCCCTGTATATCAAAATGAAACTGAAAACATTACTGGTATAATTTCTTCAAAAGATATTCTAAAATCGATCTCTACAAACAAATTGACCTCAGAAATATCTATATCTAATAAACTACTCAGGCCTGCAATATTTTCTCCTGAAACTAAAAAAATTAGTGAATTATTTACAGATATGAGAATGTCTGGAAACCAAATATCCCTTATAGTTGATGAATTTGGAGGAATTGCAGGTTTAATCACATTAAAAAACCTTTTAACAGAATTAGCAGGTCAAGTGGGAGAAGAAGGGGAAGCCCCAGAAGAAGAATACGAAGCTATTAATAAATTCACATTTAAAGTTGATGGCGGCATGGATATCAATGAAGCCAAAGAAGCTTTTGAAATTGATTTGCCTGATGGTGATTATGAAACTGTAGCAGGTTTTGTACTAGAACATCTTGGGCATATACCTATCACTGGAGAACAATTTGAATACAAAGACATTAAGATTCAAATAATTGAAATGCAAGAATTCAAAGTTCAATCCATACGTCTAACAAAACCTTCTTAAATTCACTGAAATTGTACTTGATATTTTAAAAAATTAACCAACAAAATGAAATTTACAAAAAAATCATTTAAAACCACATTACCTGATTTTTCTTCAAATCTTCAGTTTAATCAATTAATTGGAGAAGTAAAAATATTACGAGATAAATACGGAATTCCTCACATTCAAGCAGAAAACGTAAACGATGCATTTTTTGGGCAAGGATTTGCAACTGCACAAGATCGTTTATGGCACATGGATTATGATCGAATGAGAGCATATGGAAGATGTGCAGAATATATAGGTGAGGACGGATTAAAAAACGATCTATTCATTCGGCCGCTTCAAATCCAATCATCTGTAATAGATGACTACTCAAAATTAGATAAAGCAACAATTCAAATGCTTGATTCATATGCTTCGGGTGTAAATTCATTTCTTGAAAGTACTGATAATCTTCCCATCGAATATACGTTAATAAATATTAGACCTCAGAAATGGGAACCTTGGGATTGTTTAGCAGTTTATAAAATACGTCATGTAATGATGGGAGGATTCGAACCAAAATTATGGAGAGCTAAAGTAGTCAATGAACTCGGCACACAAAAAGCTTCAAAATTATTTAAAAGCTATCAACCTGACCACTTAATGATTATTCCTCCAGGAGAATTATATTCTGGTCCATATGCCAATGGAGAAAAAATTTTTGAGGAAATTATTAATCATATCTCAGGTTTAACTGAACCCGACTCAGGTTCAAATAGTTGGGCGTTAGATGGAACCAAAACAAAAACTGGACGACCTATGATAGCAGGAGATCCACACAGAGAATTAGATGTCCCAAATGTATATTATCAAAACCATATTTCATGTGATGAATTTGACGTAATAGGTCTATCTTTTCCAGGGTGTCCAGGTTTCCCTCATTTTGGACATAATTCTAACGTAGCATGGTGCGTCACACATGCTATGTCAGACTATCAAGATTTGTACATAGAAAAATTTAATCCTCAAAACTTAGAAGAATATCAATATAAAGGGAAATGGATTAAAGCTAATATTATTAATGATACGATCAAAGTTAAAAATTCAAATGACAGATCAATTAAATTAATTTCAACAATGCATGGGCCAATCATCTCTGGGGAAATTATTAAAGAGAAAGCAATAGCATTAAAATATACAGCTCTAGAACCTAATAATAAAACCGCATCATCAATTAGATCTATGCTATCAGTACAAAATGCCAAGGAAATGGATGATTCTATGAAAGATTGGGTTGATCCATGTAACAATTTTGTTTTCGCTGACACACAAGGAGCAATTCGATATTTAAATCGAGGTAAAATACCCATAAGACCTAAAGAAAATGTTTGGTTACCCGTACCTGGTTGGACAGATGAAGGAGAATGGAATGGTTTTATCAAACATAAAGATCTACCGAGAATAATAAATCCTGATCAAGGATTTATTATTACAGCAAACCAAAAAATTGTAGACGAAAAATATCCTCATCTACTATCTTTAGATTATGTACCTGGATATAGGGCTCAAGTCATTTATGATCTAATTAAAGACACTAAAAATGCCAGTTTAAAAGATATGATTAGAATACATTCAGCATGCCAGTCAATCCCTGCAAAAATTTTCTGCAAATTACTAATGAATTTAAATTTTCAAAATAAAAAATTAGAACAATTGAAAAATAAATTAATTTCCTGGGATGGATCAATGAATATTAACTTAATTGAGCCAACTATTTACTCAGCAATGAGAATTTCCTTAAATCAAAAATTAGCAAAACATAACCTAGGCCCTTTAGCTAAAGATGCATTAGATGCAGCAGGTCGAGGTATACCTGGACATATGAGACAACTTGAAGCTCTATTTGTATCACATGCTAAAGCAAACAATACTGAAATGTTACCTAAAGATATCGAGTGGGATTCACTTATTAAAGAATCCATGAAAGATGGAATTGAGTGGTTAATAAATTCAATAGGAAAAGATATAAATCTATGGAAATGGGGCAATGTACATAAAACTATTCCAAAGCATACACTTTCACCAATTTTCCCAAATTTATCAGATTCGCTAAATCCTCCATCTATATCAATTAATGGTGATGGAGACACACCTCATGCAGGATTTTTTGCACCATCAGAACCATTTAATATTATTGCCACATCTGTAGCAAGATATTATTTCGACTTGTCTGACTGGAACAAATGCCAATGGATAGTCCCATTAGGCTCATCTGGTCATCCTGGAAGTGAACACTATTTCGATCAAATGAAGATATGGAGTAAAGCAAATTTGATTCCCATGCTTTATGACTGGAAAAAAATTGAAACAAATTCAGTTTCGTCTCAAATTTTAATTCCAGATAACTAGGATAAATAAATGTCTAAATTACCTATTCTAAGTAAATATCTGTTTATTATATTAATCTTTTTAATTACTATATCTTGCGTTTTTGAACCTAGCAAAAAATCAATGACTTCAAACATTTCAAATAATCCTAACGACGATTATTCTTCTTCTTGGTCTCCTGATAGCAAAAAAATAGTGTTCGTTTCTAACAGAAATGGAAATCCAGAAATTTATAGTATGAACTCTGATGGCTCTAATCAAACTAGAATCACAAATAACTCTTCATCAAATTATTATTATCCTTTCTTGTCCCCTGATGGTGAAAAAATTGTGTTCTATTCCACTAGAGACGGAAATAGAGAGATTTATATAATGAATTCTGATGGTTCTAACCAAACTAATATTTCAAACAACCCCTCTTATAATGATTATTCTTCTTCTTGGTCTCCTGATAGCAAAAAAATTGTGTTTGTTTCTAACAGAGATGGAAATAGAGAGATTTATATAATGAATTCTGATGGTTCTAACCAAACCCGAATCACAAACAACTCCTCATCAGATTATTTTCCTTCATGGTCTCCTGATGGAAAAAAAATTGTGTTCTATTCCACTAGAGACGGAAATAGAGAGATTTATATAATGAATTCTGATGGTTCTAACCAAACTAATATTTCAAACAACCCTACTTATAATGTTTCACCATCTTGGTCTCCTGATGGAAAAAAAATTGTGTTTGTTTCTAAACGAGATGGAAATAGAGAGATTTATATAATGAATTCTGATGGTTCTAACCAAACTAATATTTCAAACAACCCCTCTTTTGACATCGCACCATCTTGGTCTCCTGATGGAAAAAAAATTGTGTTCACTTCTAGTAGAAATGGAAATTGGGAAATTTATAGCATCAAACTAAATTAACTGAAAAATGAAAAAATATTAACGCAAAAATATACTATCTAAATATAATCACTAACGAAATTCCAACTAGTGAAACGAAAATCGCAAATAACTGATAAATAGAAATCTTTTCTTTGAGAAATAAATATCCAATTATTAACGCAAAAATTGGTGAAGTATTTCCGAAAATCACGCTTAGAGAACCTGTTGTGTAATTTAATGAAATAAACCAAAGAAGAGTTGATGATGTAGCTAATATTGCAGCGAAAATTATTTTGATTAAATAAGGTTTATTGCTAAAGATGAAATCAAACTTTTTTCTAATAACTAAAGTGATCATAGCTGGCAAAATTACCCATACAATTGCCCTGACTAAAGCTGCATCAATAAATCGTGCTCCTTCAAGAGCTAAGTCATTTAAGTAGGTAGCAACACCCCACAATAACCCAGCAATAATTCCGTAAAATATACCTCTAAAATTCTCTACAAATTGTTTCGATTTAGAAATAAATTCAAAATTTAGTATAAAAATACTAATCAAAATTAGTAAAGCTCCAAATAATACTAACCAATTGTATATTATTGAATTTAAAAAATAATCTAGTAATGAAATCATTAAAAGATTACAACTTGCAGATACTGTAAACACAATTCCTATGGAAATTTTTTTGATTGCTCCAACATAGCTGATGAATCCTACACAACCTATACCCGTTCCAATTGCAAACAAAATAAGACTATTGAAATTCTGGCTAAATACCGAGCTCCAACTATAAAAAAATGTAACAAAAACAGACAATAAAAATAAAGAAAAAATTGCTTCGTAAAATGGAAAGCTCAAAACATTTTTTATTTTAATTGTTTTAAGTATAGCTCCTGAAATTGCCCATGAAAAAGCACTTATTAAAGCTGAAAATTCAAAAAAATTATGCATTAAGACCACATGAAAATAGTATAAATTTAGATCAATTGAATGAAATAACCAATAAAAATAATCTGATCATCGATTCACAATTATTACAAGTAATTAATTGAAAAATATAAGTGAATCTTTATTAAAAAAATTATTTCTTAGATTGATCATATTTATCGCCAGCTTTCTTGACAGATTGTCTTCTTTTTTCCATCAATTCATGCCTTAAATCAGCTGACCATTTCTGAGATCTGGTTAAACTAGGTAAAGAATCTTGAAATTCAGGAGCAACATATCTAGAAATTAATTCATAACTATTAAGAATTTCATCTCTTGTAGCAAATTCAGTAGCCTGAACAAGCAAACCACCAAAACCACCAGTCTCAATATTTAATTGTTTAATTGCATCAATCAAATCATCAGGGGTGCCAATCACCCAAGTTCCTTTTTCCACCATAGCATCAATAATTTTTTCAGGAGGCCCATCATATACTGAATCAAATCCCATAGTATTTTCAAAATAATCCCTCTGATAGTAAGCAGCACCCATACGTGCTTGTTCCATAGCTTTTTCCCGGGAACTTGCCAAATGAACTACTATCACTATTCTCCAATTTTCACGTCTAACTTCTTTATCATGCTGTTTTGCTGTATTTTCAGCAATCTCCCAAAAATCCTTTAAAGTATTACTATAACTTTCGTTAGAAACTGTATACGATTTTAATCCAAGTGATAACACACCCGCACCATGTTTTCCTGCTAAAACCATGCCGGAAGGTGATTGTGCAGCAGCTACTGAAATTGGAAAATGAGGTCGTGTGTATGGCTTTAAATGAACAGCTGCATCATTCAACGAAAACCAATCTGATTTATGAGTAATTGGGGTAGTTTCGGTTAGCAATCTCATTATTATTCCCAAAGATTCATCCATTCTTTCACGTTGTGTCAAAGGATCAATGCCCAACATATGTGCATCTGTTGCAAGAGCGCCAGGGCCTACTCCCATCATTACTCTTCCACGAGTTAGATGATCTAAAAGTATCATTCGATTTGCAACCATTAATGGATTATGATAGGGAAGGCTTATTACACCTGTCCCCAATTTAATATATTTGGTTCTTGCAGCTGCATTCGCTATAAACAACTCAGGAGAAGAAATAGTTTCCCAACCTCCACTATGATGCTCCCCAATCCACGCTTCATCAAAATCTAAACGATCTAAATGCTCAAGTAATTCTAAATCCCGTTCTAAGCCTACTGTGGGATTTTCACCTAGCCTGTGAAAAGGTGCCAAAAATGTTCCGAATTTCATCCTCTGGTTTGTCATTATACACCTTTAATTTTCTGCCAAAAATGGTATTATTAGTGCCGAAGTATACCATAAAAATATATTAAATTACCCGCAAAACTTTATTTAAATCAGGAACGAATAATGCCATTGCGAAGAGACAAACCATATATTTGGACAACATGGATAACAAAACTGCTATCTGGGGACAATTCATGTGAGTGGGCAGCTCAATTTAAATCATTACATGAAAGTAAATCTTATTCCAAAGCGAGCACAGGGTTTGACTCTGCTAAATGGCAAATTGAACATACCGATTTACTAAATAGAATCAGAACAAACCTAGAAACAGAAGATCAAACCATATATACAGAAAACCAAAACTACTTTAATCTTCATGGTAAAAGTGCAACTTTATCAGGCAAACCAGACTTAGTAACTATCAATGGAAATAATGGAATAATAATTGATGCTAAAACTGGTGAAGAATCAGCATCTCATATGATCCAACTTCTAATTTATATGTACGCTTTACCAAAAGCTTTACCTCAATATGGAAGCATCAAATTCGAAGGAAAAATCATTTATTCAAATAATGAAGTTTTTATTCCATCTGATGCTGTTAATAACAGTTTTACAGAAAAATTAGTAGGACTAATTAAAAGGATTACCTCTGAGACCCAAGCAAATAAAATCCCAAGCTCTCAGGAATGTAAATTCTGTAACATCACTTCATCAGATTGCGCAGAAAGAATAGAACAAGATGAACCTCCTATAGCTTCATCTACTGATGATTTTTAATTACTACTTAATAAAAGGAATATAATGTCACCAAAATCAAAGATTAATATTGGATTAATCGGTTTAGGTAGTTGGGCACAGCAAGCATATGTCCCCGCTTTGTCAGAGATGCAAGATTTAGTATCAGTCAAGGCAGTAGCTGCTAAATCGCAAAAAACCAGAGATTTAGCAAAAAATATTTTTCATAAAGAAAATATTTTACTTTTCGAAGGCTACGAAGACTTAATTAAAAACTCTCAAGTTGACACTATAATGATTGGATTACCAAGAAAAATCACTACAAATGCTACAAAACTTGCATTAGAAAAAAACTTAAATATATTTGTTGAACCACCTTTTGAATATGAAAATTTGTCTAATGAAATTTTAACAACCGCATCTTCATACGATAAAATTTTTCACGTAGATATTGAACTTAGATTTTTACCTATAATCACAAAATGTCATGACTTAATCAATTCTGGAAAACTTGGCGAAATACTTAAAACAACTGTCACATTAGAATGTGATTGGTTTAAAGACGCTACAGATGATGTAAAAAAAACTAATGAATTCGTCAAAGGATTATCCACTTGGTATATTGACCTCATAGATTTGTTTTCAAACCATAACCCAAGGCGAATCAAAGTTTTGGGAAAATCTGAAAATCAAACCGATCAAATATCTTTTGGAAACGTATTAATTGAGTATTCAAACAATTACATCGGAGAATGGAATTTCAATCTAAATAAAACTAATGTTTTTAATCTTAAGCTTAACTTGTCAGGATCGAAAGGCCAAATAGAAACAAATTTGATTGAAGGGACTTACACGTTTAATAATGATCAAAATTCTTCTTCCGGAATTATAAAAGCTTCATCTCCTACGCTAGGTTTTGTTGGAATGAGAGAAAGTATTAAAGCTTTCATAGAATCAATTCAAGATCACAAACAATCTCTATCAAACGCAATCTCATATAATAATATCCACATCCTACAACATGGAATTTCTAAAAGTATAGAAACAAATCAAATAATAACAATTAATTAAATAAGTATCATTTGTGTAATTAGATACAAAATCAGTACCTTCATACGCTTACAAAGAAGATTACAGTGAATTTGATCATTCTTCTAGCATTTAAAAATACTGTGTCTGTGATTTAAATAGAACAAATGTCAACACAGTAATACTAAAAATATTTATAGTCAAACGATTCCCATAATTCAAACACTAAATCACTTTCGAATTCTCTAAGTTTACTAGGAGCTCCTCCTCCAAGCTTACTGGATGTAATATCTGGATTTATCGTTACTTTTGGCTCTTTTAGGATTCCTAATTGGCTTGACGAGATTTTTGATTCACATGCGAAAGAAACAATCAAAAGAAAAATTGTTAAAAGTAATAAATTCCAATTCATATCGAAAATTATACTCTCTTTTTATAGTCACCAGTCTTAAGCCTTATCCTATATTCGCAGACTTAATTTGCAAGTTTTAGGTAATTTTGGGTACGAAGGTAGTTTTTTTATTTCCTTGCTAATTTAATAGCTATCTAGTTGTTGCACGAGTACTGATTGAGTAAACGCTAATGCAACCTACCAACGTACCATAGATAATATTATCATACCCTTTTTTATAAGACTTGAAATAGATGGAACCCATTGTTTTAGATTAAAACCAAAAAGTAGATAATGAAACAATATTAATTCCAATAAAAGCAACTCCAATAATTATTTGCATAGTGTGTTTACCTTTGAGCAAGTTTTCGCTCAGCTTAAGATAAACAAGTAATGATCCAGACAGTATGCCAAGACCTACTACAAAACCAAGAAAACTTTCCATAATCTCAGAATTATACCTCCTATTTTGCAAACACGGATTGTGAACTTTGGTTCAGTAATCCGTGCATTCATAATTCCTTTTTGAAAAATTTGAGATAAAGATAGTCAAATAAATTAAACGAGCATTTATCAGGCGAGTAGGCTCTGATAAAAACTCAGTTTCGTGAGAGAAACTAAACTGATAAGTTATAACATTATATCACATAAACCAAGCGATATTCCATATTCTATATCTGAGCGTTACAATTCCCATTATTTTTTGCCAATAGATTAATTATGAATAGTTACAAAAAAAATCACTAGCCCTCCTGACATAAACAGACAAGTTTGGACATCTGTTGACAAGTAAATGTAGTTAAACGAGAATGTGTGAACCTAAGTAGCTATAGATTTCACAAAATGAGATGGTTTTAGCTGATAAGTATCATTTGTGTAAAGGAGTAAAAATGCACCAACCCACAATGGACTTCGGATATAATCCTCCTACTGGCCCTAGAAGTATGGAAAAAATCAGACCAAGTTTCTTTTCTTTAGATTTAGAGAAAACTCTGAACATAGCTTCAAATGGATTCAAGTCAATTTGGGTGTCTGATCATTTAAATTATACTGATGAATTTCGACTAGAATGTTGGACTTTGTTAACATGGATAGCGGCAAAATTTCCTCAATTCGACTTAGGAACGATAGTAATGTGTAATTCATTTCGAAATCCATCATTGATGGCAAAAATGGCCGCAACTATTCAACACCTTAGTAATGATAGATTGATTCTAGGATATGGCGCAGGATGGTATGCAGAAGAATATAAAGCTTTTGGATTCGAATATCCAAAAATAAAAATTCGTACAGAAATGTTAGCTGAAGCAACTCAAATCATGAAAATGCTTTGGAATAAAAGTAATGCAACTTTTGAAGGACAATATTACCAAATCAAATCAGCAAATTGTGAACCGAAGCCTAAAAAAGCGCCACCAATTATGATAGGAGGTGGAGGTGAAAAATTTACTCTAAAGGTAGTAGCTAAACATGCTGATTGGTGGAACGACCTTTCAAGACCTATTGACGAAGCAAAACATAAACTTAAAATTTTAGAAGAACATTGTGTTAATGAAGGAACAAACTTTAAAAAAATCAGAAAAACTATGACCGCTAGAATTTTCATAGACAATTCTCATTCTAAAGCTCAAGAAAAAATCAAAAGCATGGGATTATACATAGAAAATCCTCCTATTGCAGGAGATCATGTTTATGTAACTGAAAAATTAACAGAAATAGCAGAATTAGGATTCGATTTATGTATCGCAGTACTAGAAGATTTTCAAGACCAAGAGGATATGAAATTATTTTCAGAAAAAGTTATTCCCAATTTCAAATCTACTGAAAAATAATTATGTCGCCTAACAAAGCCGCTTTTATATATTCTGACAAACTTAGCCAACATATTCTAAGTACTTCTCATCCTATGCAACCCAAAAGGTTAGCAATGACATATGATCTATTAAAACAATATAATGCATTCAATCAAAATAATGCTAATGTAATCCCTCCTAGAAAAGCTACTAGAAATGAATTGATTAAATTTCATACTAAAGACTATATCGATGCAATTGAAAACATGAGTAATAACCCAAATACCATTTCTGCGGCATTATATAACCTAGGAACTGCAGATAATCCTTGCTATCCACAGATGTTCGAAGTTGCGTTACTTTCAACTGGTGGGTCAGCTTTAGCTGCTGACTTATTAATTTCTTCAGAATATGACTCAGTTTTCAATATTTCTGGAGGACTGCACCATGCAATGAGATCAAATGCTTCAGGTTTTTGTGTATTTAACGATCCAGTAATTGCTATAGAAAAATTTTTAGAACAGAAAATGAAAATCGCTTATATTGATATTGACTGCCATCATGGCGATGGAGTCCAAGAAGCATTCTACGACAGAGACGACGTTTTAACTATCTCAATACATGAATCAGGTGCATTTTTATTCCCTGGCACAGGAAACACAAATGAAATTGGAACAGGGAAAGGTAGAGGATACTCAATCAATGTTCCACTTTATCCATATACTTACGATGAATTATATAAAGACACTTTCAAAAAAATTGTTCCTCCTCTTATAGAATTTTTCCAACCTGATGTTTTAGTTACACAAATGGGAATAGATTCACATTTCCAAGATCCTATTACTCATTTATCTTTAACCGTTCAAGGATTCACTGAAATTCTCAAAATATTCAAATCATTCAACCTTAAATGGTTATCACTTGGTGGTGGTGGATACAATTTAAAAGCAGTTGCACGTGCCTGGGCAAGTGGCTGGGGGGTAATATCTAATCAAACTTTACAAAATGACATTCCAATAAACTTCAATCAAACTCACAACATATCATCTTTATTCGACATCTCTCCTCCTAAAATTACAGATGATATAAAAAATGTTTGTAAAAAATTTGTTGATAAAAATATTTCAACACTTGAAAAAGATCTTAAAGCAATTTACTCAATTAATTTCGATTAAACAAATTACTTCAAGTTAGTTGCATATTTCTTTGTCCTAATGAGAAAATAGAATGAAGTTATACCTAATATGTGACAGGAACATTAGTGAACCCAAACTCAAAAAAAATATTTAATTCAAAAATATCTCCTACAAGTTTAATTACACCCTTCCAGCAATTTACAGCTCTAGAAGCTTCTGCTGGGATAGTAATGTTTATTGCAGCTATTGCTGCTTTATTATGGGTAAACTTAATAGGCTTAGAATCTTATGAAAATATTTGGAAAACAAAACTAACTATCGGTATTACTTCTTTCTCTATAGACGAGACGCTTCATTTTTGGATAAACGAGGGTCTGATGGCAATATTCTTTTTTGTTGTCGGTCTAGAAATCAAAAGATCAATGATTTTAGGTGATTTATCATCTCTGAAAAAATCTGCATTTCCTATTATGGCAGCGATAGGAGGGATGTTGATTCCTGCATCAATTTTCATTGTCCTAAATTACAACCAAGAAACCATCAATGGCTGGGGAATTCCCGTAGCAACTGATATTGCATTTTCTCTTGGAGTTCTTTCGTTACTGGGTAGGAAAGTTCCTCTAACATTGAAAATCTTTCTAACCGCATTAGCTATAGTTGATGACATAGGTGCAGTACTTATCATCGCCTTGTTTTACACATCTGAGATAATTTGGCTAAAAATAGCTATAGCTGGCATTTTACTCATATTATTAATTGTGGCAAACACTTCAGGAATTCGAAATATAACTATTTATTGCGTGGTAGGAATATGTGTTTGGATATGCTTTTTACATTCTGGAATTCATGCAACAATTGCAGGAGTTTTAGTTTCAATGACAATTCCATTAAAAGTCCAGATAAACACTTCCGAATTTGTTGAACGTTGTAAAAATCTTTTAAAATATTTTGAGCCACCATATCACTCCAGAACTTCAAAGGGTAGTTCAGCTCTAAGTACTACAGAACAAAGGAGTGCATTAAATGGCTTAGAAATTGCAGTCAAAGAAGTAGAATCTCCTCTTCAAAGATTAGAACATAGTCTCCACTATTGGGTAGCATTTTTTATAATTCCTATTTTTGCATTATCTAATTCTGGATTCATTATTGACCAAGATGCTATATCTAATACCGGTTCTCTAACAACAGGAATAATTTTCGGACTTGTAGCAGGCAAACCAATAGGAATATTTATTTTCAGTTATTTATCCGTAAAATTAGGAATCTCAAATCTGCCTTCAGGTGTAAACTGGAAACAAATAGTTGGAATTGGGTTCTTAGGTGGAATCGGATTCACCATGTCTATATTCTTGAGCGGATTAGCTTTCGAATCATACGATTTAATTTCTACTTCCAAAATGGCTATTTTTGGTGCATCTTTACTGGCAGGCATTGTAGGTTTCTTAATTTTAAAACTTACAAAAACTAATTAATTTTCATTACCAGTCATATCAAAATGCAGGTATTAGTTTTTAAAATCAAAATAAGATTACATGATAGTAGAAGTTTGAAAAATAAACGCCAATTTGTCAAATCCACATCTACAGTGATCCAAAAAAAATTCAATGTTTCTATTGCAGAAGTTGAAGATCAAGATTTATGGCAATTAGCCACTTTTGGAATTTCCATTTCGGGAAACAGTTCTTATCATTTGCGTTCACAAATTTTTAATATAGTTAAACTAATTGAAGAATCAAAAGAAAACATTTCCATTATCGATTCTTACGAAGAAATTTTAACTGGATTTTAATAAAATCTATTCAACTGCTTACAATATCACTATAATAATTAAATCTAAATTATCTAACTGACAGATGAAAATTTTCTAGGACTTAACTAATGTATTGCACCAACTGTGGACAACAATTTGAAGAAGATTCTTCTTTCTGTCCATCTTGTGGAAAATCTAAACCAACAGATATTTTCCCTCAGGTTAGTTTTTTTAAAGCTTTAGAACTGGGTTATAGGCGTGCCCCTGATTTCAGAGGCAGATCTAGACGTTCAGAATATTGGTGGTGGGTACTTTTTACAACCAGCATAAATATATTATTAGGTTGGATTCCAATAATAGGAATTTTGATAACCTTACTCCTGTTAATTCCAACAATCTCACTAACAACAAGACGTCTTCATGACATAAATCTTTCCGGATGGTGGCAAGCTCCCATACAAGGATTAGGAATTACAGTATTGCTTCTACCTCAATCATCTTTGCCTGATCTCCTATCTTTAATATTAACGTTGATGATACTGGGATGCTTATGTATTTTCATATATTGGACTGCCAAAGATGGAGACAAAAATCCAAATAACTATGGAGATAGTCCTAAATTTCCAAAGACTAAAGATATCAATCAAAATATTTGATAAATAAAAAATCATTCTTTTTACTTGATCTCAATCAATTCGTATGCTAAATTGACCAAACCGGGGTGTGGCGCAGCTTGGTAGCGCACTTGCATGGGGTGCAAGGGGTCGTTGGTTCGAATCCAATCACCCCGACCATAAAAACTATTCAAACAGAGTAGCTATGAATAATTAATCAGTCGGAGGATTCATTGAAATATTCCATCAATTATAGCTTCAAAAAACTAATGGAAATTTAATGTCAAATCTAATAATCACATCTATAGAAGTAGACGAATTTAAGTTCCCGTTAAAAGATGTAACGAAAGACTATAACGGTTTCAATTTAGTATATAAAAAAAATTCTAACCAAACTGCAGTAACGTATGCACTAAAAGTATTCACCAATCAAGGAATTACTGGAACATATATCGGTGGAGATTCTCCCAGTTTTGCTCAATTCAATATGTTCGCATCTTATCTAATTGGTAAAAATCCCCTACATAGAGAGCTTATATATAATGATGTCAAAAGAGCTCTAAGAAAATTTGACAAAATGGGAATGGGGCCAATAGATATAGCACTCTGGGACTTAGCTGGAAAATATTATAATGCTCCCATATATGAACTATTAGGGGGTTGGAAAACTAAAATTCCTGCATACGCAAGTACGATGCACGGAGACAGAAACGGGGGATTAGATTCTCCAGATGCTTACGCAGAATTCGCAGTTTCATGTAAAAATATGGGATATCCAGCTTTCAAAATTCATGGCTGGGGTGATTATAAGCTGGAAGAAGAAATTCAAACAATTCTAAAAGTTAGAGAAGCAGTAGGAAATAACATGGATCTAATGCTTGACCCAGCCTGTGAAATTAATACATTCTTAGAAACTGTTAAAATTGGCAAAGCATGTGATGAAGCAAATTATCTATGGCTAGAAGACCCCTACAAAGATACTGGTATTTCAATTCATGGACATAAAATGCTTAAAGGGCTAATCAAAACTCCTATATTACAAACGGAACATATCAGAGGATTAGAAGAACATGTTAACTTCATACAATCAGGTGCCACTGACATTGTAAGAGTAGATCCTGCATATGATGGTGGAATTACTGGTGCAATGAAAATTGCACATGCAGCGGAAGGTTTTGGGCTAGATTGTGAAGTACACGCTCCTGGTCCTGCACAAAGACATTTAATTGCATCTATACGCAATACAAATTATTATGAAATGGCCCTTGTACATCCAAAAACATCAACAAACGGAACAATAGTAGATGAAGTGTATCAAAACTATGAGGATTCTTTAACTTCTATTGATTCCGAAGGAAAAGTTTCAATACCAAACGCAGCTGGATTAGGGGTTGAATACAATTGGGACTTTATAGCAAAAAATAAAACGGGGGGAAGAAAATACGAATAAAGACTGTTATTTCCTGCCTGATCCATGATTAAAATTATCACTTACACTAAAAACACCTAAATCTTTTCCTTGATGTACGTGCACTATAATTTCTTCTTTCGTTACTCCAACTGCCTCACATAATTCTTCGTCCATTGCATCAATTAATTCTTGTATTTGTTGAGATGTAACGTGATTTAAAACATTTAAACTTGCGTGAACAACATTATCCGCAAAATGAATATCTAATCTACCTATAGACTCTTCAGAATATAAAACAGTATAACATTCGGATGAACGAGTTCTACATTCACGTTCAAAATAAAATTTATCCATATATCACCTGATATTTTAAGAAAATAATCACAAATCAATGAAAATTATTCTCTAATTTGACCATTACCTTCTACGATCCATTTATATGAAGTCAATTCATCTGGCCCCATTGGACCTCTAGCATGAATTTTATTTGTACTAATAGCAACTTCTGCACCTAATCCTAATTCAGAGCCATCATTAAATCTAGTACTAGAATTCAAAAACACCACAGAAGCATCAATTTCTCTTAAAAATTTTTCTCCATTTTTTGGAATCGAAGTAATTATACATTCAGAATGCCCAGAACCAAAATTTTGAATGTGAGAAACAGCTGAATCAAAGGAATTTACTACCTTGATAGCTAAAGTCAATCCTAAAAATTCTTTACCCCAATCAGTTTGTTCTGCTTGAAGAATATTATCATCAATTTTATTATTCTGTTGAGCAATTTCAAATGCATTCGGATCACACTTAAACATTACATTTTTATCAATTAATTTATCTAATAACATGTCTAAAAAAACAGATGCTATGTCACTATGTAAAATTACAGTATCAACTGCATTGCAAACATATGGATTTGAAGTCTTAGCATTATCAACTATAGAAACAGCCATAGGTATATCCGAAATGCTATCTACGTATATGTGGCAAACACCTATACCACCAGTAATTGAAGGCATAGTAGCTTTATCAGATACATACTTTATCAATTCAGCTCCACCTCTAGGTACCATAAGATCTATATATTGATTCATATTTAACATGTCATTTACAATTTCTCTATTAGTGTCAGGCACAAATTGAATGATGTCCTTAGGTAAACCTGATAAAGAAATGGAGTCCCTAATTATTTCAGATAATAATAAATTTGAATTAAATGCATCACTTCCGCCACGCAAAATTACTGCATTGGACGATTTAATACATATTGCTGAAATATCTACAGTAACATTAGGACGACTTTCATAAATCACACCAATAACACCAATTGGCACTCGTACTTTTGAAGCTTTCAAACCATTCGGTAATAATTTTTGATCAAATTCAATACCCACGGATTCTTTTAACTCAGAGATCCTAATCATATCTCCAGAAATTTTCTGAATACTTGATTCGTCTAATTTCATCCTGCCAATCAAAGAAGGGCTGAGACCTGAAGAAATTGCATTCTCCACATCAGAATTATTTGCATCAAGAATTTCACTTTTTCTATCTAATAACTGTTCAGAAATATTCAATAACGCACGATTCCTAGAAGACGATTCATATTTCAAAAACTCAGACGCAGATTCTTTAGCTTTAATACCAATTTCATTTAATTTTGAATTTAATTTAACCATAATAGAATCTTATATTTAAATTAACACCATATTATTTCTATGTATAACTTCTTCTCCATAGTTATACCCTAAAAGTTCATCAAATTTTTCAGACCTTTTGCCCATTATCTTAATTATATCTCCAGAATCATAGTCTGTAATTCCAACTGCAAAGGAAACCAAATTTGGTCCAACAATTGAAACTATATCACCTCTATTAAAAGAGCCAGTTACATTTTTTATACCAACAGACAATAAACTCCCACTTTTTTCTTGAATAGCTACTAATGCGCCTTCATCAATTGTAATCTGTCCGCTATTTGATAATGCACTAATCATCCATCTCTTACGACTTTCTATTTTATTCACGTCCGCAGGGAAAAATGTACCACATTTAGATCCTGATAGTAATTTTGATAAAATATTCTCTTGTAACCCGCTAGCTATGACAGTATCTACTCCAGATTTAGTAGCTAATTTTGCTGCACTCAATTTTGTTATCATGCCACCCCTACCTTGAGTATCTAAGGACTCTCCTCCCATCGCTTCAATATTCTCATCAATACTGGCTACATTTTCAACCAAAACAGCTGAAGAATCTAAATTAGGATCAGAAGTATATAATCCACCAACAACACCAAGCATAATTAACAAATCTGCATCTATAAGATTTGCAACCATAGCAGAAAGAGTGTCATTATCTCCAAATGTTTCACCGTGAAGTTCATCAACAGCTACAACATCATTTTCATTAATAATTGGAATCAGATTTAAATCAATAAGCGATAAAAGAGTATTTCTAATATTTAAATACTTCTCTCTTACAGAAAAATCAGACCTGGTAAGTAGTGCTTGAGCCACTGACAAATCTCTAGAAGAAAAAAATTCTCCATAAACATGAATCAATCTTCCTTGACCTGCAGCTGCTAAAACTTGTCTGAAAGGAACATTTTTTTGATCTGAATTCCTAATCACAGCTCTCCCAGCAGCCACAGCACCAGAAGAGACTAATATAACTTCGATTCCTTCATTTTTCAGAGCAGAAATTTCTTCAACAAGATTCTCCATAAATCCTAGGTTTAACGTGCCAGATTTGTCTGTAATTAATGCTGTCCCTGCTTTAATAACTATTCTTTTATAATTATTGGAATTCATATATCAACCGTAATTCAATATAGTTTTTAATTATTAGTTTACCAGTCAGGATCGTAATCATCATATAGATTATTAGTTACCCGGTTTTGTTCTGTACCATCAGGACGCATCACAAAAATTTCAGAATCTCCATCCAAATAGGAAACAAAAGCAATCTTCCTCCCATTTGGTGACCATACAGGTTGATCATCTCGTACATTATTACGAGTTAATCTAACAACCTTATTATTCTTTTTAATATTAACAACATAAATTTCAGAATCTTCTCCTAGCCCAGAAACAAACAGTATTTTTTCACTTTTAGGCCCCCATGAAATATTCGAAATCCTTGAAATGTCATCTGGCAATTCTATTCTTTTATAATCCGTTGTTTCACTATGAACAGAATTTCCAAATACCTTCTTATACCATTGAGAATTTGTTTCAATTGGCTTCAATGAAAAATTTTCATCATCATAATCAGCAATATAAAGACCTGTAAAATCACCTTGATTAGAAAGGAAAATTAATTTCTCTCCATCTGGTGATAGCTTGGGAGAAAAAGCATTAAAATCTATCAATCTATTTTCATTCACTCCATCAGGATTACGAACGTAAATTCCTTGAATACCTTCAATATCTGAAGAAAAGAAAATAGATTTCCCATCTATAGACCAATCTCCTACCTCATATCCTGGAATAGAGGTTAGTTTAAGTGGTTCAGATTCATCAATTCCCATCACGTATATGGAAGGACCGGAGTCAGAAGCATAAACTATTTTTTCTCCGTCAGGCGACCAGATTTGACTTGATAAATTATATGGACCTCCAACAAACAAATCTACATAATTTTTACCCTCTAAGTCATTATTGTTAAGTAAATAAATTGATTGTATCCCGTTAAAATTTTTTAAAAATACAATATGACTACTATCAGAAGAAACTTTTGGAGAAAATTCATCTTCCAAATCATCAGTTATAGCCTGTAGGTTTTGGCCATCAGAATCTATAGAAAATATATCAAAATTACCATTTTGATTCGACGAAAAAATTATTGGAGGCTCTTTTGAAATAGTAGTAGAACAGCCTAAAACCAAAAATACCCCAACAACCTGAATTAAATGGATTATGTAAATAAAATTTTTCAAGTTTTTAACCACAAACAAATATTCACATCAATTTCAAGAATAGTAATATAATTAAAATTTATACCTGACAAATACAATACGCCTTACTGCAAAAATTTGAATTACATCGATTTTGTTAACTCGAGTTTAACTCGAGATAAAACGTAAAAAAAGGGGCCTTCAGTTCTAAATTCATGGATTTATTAAAATATAAAATACGAAAATCGAATTTTATAACACCTAATAACCTTTTATATACTTACTAAATTAACATAATCAATGTTTAACTATATCATTACAATTATAAATTTAAATCAATAGTAGATTAATCGAATAAATTTAACGGAGTAAGATTTGCCCGAAAAAAATAATTCTTTCGAAAATAGAGTGGTAAATATATTATTAGAATTAGAAATAATTTCTACAGAACAGCTTGAATTGGCAAAAAAATCTTTGACTAATTCAAATCATACTATATTACAAGAACTTACCAATAAAAAATTTCTCTCCAGAAAAATTTTATCAGACACGATTAACTCAAAGTTAGGTGTTCCAATAATAGATTTAAAAACAATCAATATTGACCCGACAGCTATTAAATTAATCCCTGAAGAATTTTCAAGAAAAAATCGTATTCTTCCAATAAGTATTGAAAAAGATGGAACAATAAAAATTGCAACACTTACCCCTAATGATTTTGAATTAGCTTCAGATATTGCCCTTATCACTGGGCATCAAACAAAGTTTGGATTCATATTAAATGGGTCTATCGACGATATGATCAATAAAGTTTATGTTTCAGGAGTTCCTCAAAATATCCCCCAAGAGACTCCTAATTCTAATAACAGTTCAATAATCAATACAAAATCTAATATTTTGAATGATAATAATGAATTATCTCCATCTCAATTCGTTGAAAAAATTACTTCTCAAGCAATAAAAAGAAAATCATCTGACATTCATATCGTGCCTGAATCAAATTCTTCAAATATTTCATTCAGAATAGATGGTTCACTCAATAAAATCACATCAATTCCTCTAAAATTTCATGAATCAATTGTTTCAAGAATCAAAGTATTAGCAGAAATGGACATTTCAGAAACAAGAAGGCCTCAAGATGGAAGTTTTACTGTCAAATCAGCAGACATAAATGTAGATTTCCGTGTATCGTCAATGGGAATTTCTTGGGGTGAAATGATGGTAATCAGAATTCTAGAAAGATCAAATAGTTTAATAAAACTAGAAGACTTAGGAATGGAATCTTCTGTTAGTTTATGGAGAAAACTCTTATCTCTTCCATTTGGGATGTTACTTGTTTCTGGACCAACCGGATCTGGAAAAACTACAACCCTATATGCATCAGTAGCCGAATTAATTCAAGATAGAGGTAACATAATGACTGTAGAAGATCCAGTCGAATATAGACTTGAAGAACTTCATCAAATAGAAGTAAACAGACAAGCTGGAATAGACTTTTCAACTGGATTAAAGTCGATAATGAGAATGGACCCCGATGTAGTATTAGTAGGAGAAATAAGGGACTCTGAAACCGCCAAAACGGCTGTAGATGCAGCACTTACCGGACATTTAGTTTTAGCATCTATTCATAGTAATGATGCCTCTTCTGCATTCCTAAGATTACTAGATATGGGAATTGAACCTTATATGGCAGCAACTGCCGTAATAGGATGCCTAGGTCAAAGACTCGTTCGGAAATTAGATGAAAATTGCGCAATTCCGGGCGAACTATCTGATCAAGAATCAATAGCATATCAAAATGAAATCAAACAATCGTCTGCAAATTTTAAAAAACCTAATGGTTGTAATTTTTGCGATTTTTCAGGATACTTAGGCAGAACTGGTGTATTTGAAATTCTATCGGTAAATAATGACATCAGAAATTTGGTTACATCTCAATCAAGTGGTCAACAGATACATAAGCAGGCATTAAAAGATGGACTAGTACCATTAAGGAAATCAGGTATGATTAAAGTACAAAACGGTATTACTACAGTTCCTGAAATCATGAAGAATGTATTTTTTATAGATTAACAAAACAAAAATTCACCTAGATTTAATCATTATGAAAATTAAATATAAAGCATACACTCAAAATGGCGAAAAAGTTAGTGGAATTCTTGACACAGAATCTGAGCAAATTGCTTACAACATTCTCGAAAAAAAACAATTATTACCTTACCATATAGAAGAAATAGAAAATAAAACTTTTGAATTTTCTATAAATATATCTTTTAAAGTTAAAACTCAAGATCTAATAACTTTTACTAAACAACTATCATCTCTTCTAAATGCCGGTATACCATTAAGAAAAGCTTTATTGATTCAAAAAGAACAAACTAACAGTAAAAAATTAAGAAAAACATTAATCAATATTACAAAGGATATCGAAAATGGATCCAGTTTTTCAGCATCTTTTTCAAATCATCCATCTGTATTTCCAGAATTTTACCTAAGATTATTAAAAGTAGGTGAAGCAACTGGAAATATTCAAGCTACATTAAAACAACTAAGTGATTTTCTCACAAGAAAAAGAAAAACATCTGATAAAATTAAACAGGCTTTACTATATCCAATATTTAGCTTAAGTGTAGCTTTGTTTGCTACATTCATTCTAGTAACATATTCTCTTCCAGCTCTACAAGACTTGTTGGATCAATTTGGAGGAACTATTCCAATCACAACAAAAATATTAATCTATGGTTCGGGAATATTATCAAGTTATTCTTATATATTTATCGGAATGATTTTAATATTAATTTCATTGTTTCTATTATCTACAAAAATCCAATTGGGTAAAATTATTATAGATAAATTTCTTCTATCTACACCTGTAGTATCAAAAATCATTGTCTCTTCAAATATGTTTTTTATAACCAATACTCTTTCTACTCTCATTAAAGCGGGAGTCCCAGTAATTGAAGCAATGAAACTTTCAGAATATGTTTTAACTAACAGCCAAATCCGAAAATGGCTTACTTTGGTAACTGAAAAAACTTCTCAGGGTGAAAAACTAGGAGAGGCTTTCAAATCAATTCAAGGGTTTCCTTCAATCATTTCAGATGCAATTTCTATATCAGAATTGCAGGGTGAACTAACTGAAACTTTAGACGGACTTTCAGCTTATTACGAAGATTTAACTGAAACTGCTGTATCTAACACTACAGAATTGATACAACCAATTGTCATTTTAGCAGTTGCCTCAGTGATTGGATTTATAGCCGTAGCTGTAATTCAAGGTATATACTCGACACTAGGAGCAGTAAATTGATTCCAAAAAATAAACAAAAATTACCTCTAATTAATATGCTTGATGAAAGCAATAATTATTCTAATTTGGATTCAAAATTTTTCATACTAATCATTGCTCTAATTACTTTAATTACAGGAATATTTTTTATACTTCAAATTAATGACAATCACCAACGGGAAATACTAGATATAAACTCAGAAATTAATTCAACAGAAAATTCATTGCTAAAAAAACAAGAACAACTTAACGATTTAAATACCTCAATAGCTGATATTGAATTGGAAATTAAATCAATTAATGAAAAAATTCTGATTACCGGTCAAGAATTAGATCAATTAGTGGCGGGACAATTAGACCGTAGTAAAACCTACCATTCAATTTTAAGTGGCAATAATGAAAATCTTAAAATTCTCAAAATATTAGAAAATTCAAAAAAAGAAATTCAAATCATGGGGGAAGCAAAAAATATAGAAAATCTAGGAGAGTTTCAAAAGCAACTCAACACTAATCTGAGTATTGAAAACTTGCGTTGGAACAATACAGAAAATGGTTTATTATTTACCGCTCAAATAACTGAAAATTAGAATGAAACATATTAAAGAAAAAATCAATCCACTAATAATTTTAGCTTTTGTGTTTTTTGCACTGATTTTTAGCTCTATCTATTTATACACTGAAACACTAACTTTGAAAAATTCCAAAATCGAAAGTACAAAAACTCTTGATCAATTAGCACAAAATTCTATTCTTATTTCAAACCAAATTCAACAAAAAAAATTCTCTCTAGATGATCTTTCAAAAAATCTAAATAATAACAAAAAAGCTGTAATTGAAGCTCAAAACTTAGTGATTCAAGAATATTTACCATCTAAAACAGAGGCATCTAAATTCATGAAGCAATTAATTGATCATGCTTCTAGTCAAAATCTACTAATATCAAACTTTGATTCTCAAATATCATCAGTCAGTTTAATTGAGACGGGCATTAAAATTCCTGCCATAGATTATTCTCTAACAGGGACTGGTGATATTAATGCAATCGTTGGTTTATTAAACCTAATTTATCAAGAAAAATTAGTTAATATAGAGCAAATCGAAATTTCCAAAAACCAAACGATTGATTTAAATTTATGGGAGATTAAATTACTGCTAAAAATTATTCACTTCTAAAGATTTATACGGAGAATTTATAATAATTGGACCCAAGTTTATCATCCCAAAACATTTTACCTGCAATTCTAGGAATATTTTTTGGAAGCTTTATCAACACTTTGATAGATCGCATTCCTAAATCTACACCTATCTTTTTTTCAAGATCTAAATGTGATCTATGCAAGAAGTCTTTAGCTCCTTCTGAATTAATTCCTATAATTAGTTATTTATTTTTGAAAGGGAAATGCAAAACTTGTAAAGGAAAAATTAACTCCAGGATTCCTATTATCGAATTTTTAACTGGACTTATTACTCATCTTGTCTTCCAAAATCATAATTTAGATTTTAACTTAATTCCTATTATTTCTAGTATTTATATACTAATTGCCATTTCAACAATCGACCTTGAATACAAAATAATCCCAAATAAATTAATCTTACCATCTAATTTAATTGCCATACTAGCATCACCTTTTTGGAATGTTGTTAGTACACCAAAAACATTTCAAGGAGTATCGGGAATCATTGCGTCATTTATAAATTCATCTTTATCAGGAATAGGTTCTATGACACTACCTTTAATAATATTCCTTAAATATCCTAAAGGAATGGGGGGCGGAGATTGGAAACTGGCCTTATTTACAGGAATAATTTTAGGTTCCCCGGGTATATTGCTAGCATGGTGGATTACATCAATAACAGGTGGCTTAATAGCAATTTATTTATTAGCAATTAAGAAGAAAAATTTAAAGTATGAAATCCCGTACGGAATTTTTATATCTTTTGGGGCATTATTGATTTTAACTTTTGGTGATTCCGTAATTACAACAATTCGATATATAATATAAATACATGAATACTATTAACATTAAAAATAAAATTAAAAATTCTAAAGGGTTCACTTTAATAGAACTAATAGTTGTGATTGCTATCATGGGAGTACTTACATCTATTGTTACGCCGTCTCTTATCAGGCATTTTGGACAAAGCCAAGAACAAGCATACCGACAAGAAGTAGCTAAAATACAATCAGTTGTGGATCAATATCTAGTTTCAGAAAATAATCCAAGATGGCACGGAGAAATGCAATTGCCAATTATAGGAGCAACTAAAATTTCTAACAAATTCTATGAAGGTGACCAAAACTCGCAACCAAACATTCTAACTGAAGGGATCAATTCTAATCCTTTTCTTGGTAAATCTGGGGGATCCCCTAAATGGGTAGATGACGGAGACAATAAAAGAGATCAGTCTACAGAAAATATTCTAAATGATGAAGATTCAAATCCGAACCAATTTGGTTGGCACGTTTCAAAAATCACTTATCAAACTAATACTTATTATGTTGATAGTAGAGATTATTTAATTAACTTTGACCTTCTGGCTAATATGTTCAGAAGTTACCCCAAATCTGCAGCTCAAGAAAATTGCCCTACAACTACTTGCACAGGTTCTTACATTTATTTCATAGACAAAAACGGAACTGTTAAAACTCTTTTAGCAGAATTGCCAATTGAATCAAAAACTGGATTCCAAAATATATTTCCTTAAAATCAGAAATTAATAGGATCATGGTAAAAAAACACCTATTAAATCAAACTTTAAAATTAAAAGATGAAAAGGGTTTTACTCTTACTGAATTGCTAGCTGTCCTTGTCATTTTGGGTGTTTTAGCTGGATTAGTATCTATAGCTGTCAGTAAAATCCCTCAATCAAGTAAAAATGTCAGACTTTCAGCAGATAAAATTACGATAAGTACTGCTGTAGATAGTTTTTTTAATTTATCATCTCCAAGACGATATCCAATTATCAGATTAGATGCTACTAATTCTGATTTATTACCAAAAACTAAAAATGATACATCTAAAGATTTTGGAGTGAGATTACTAAACTTTGATGCTAACTTAAATAAAAATTCTTCTCAATCATTTGTTCCAGACTTTCTGAAACAAATCCCTCCTTCATCAAATTCTGTAAGTTGGAGAATTGATATACAAAGAGGAATATTATTTTTTGCTTCTGAAGGATCTCCATTAATACCTCCTTCAAACAGTAGATTTAATATATCTATTTTAACAACTAATAAATCTGAAAAAATCTCAAGTTATGAATTTGATTTAAAAACAAACCAAAATGAAGCAGCTTTAACAGAAATTAAAATTACAATCCCCAAAGGGTATATCTTAGATACAAAAAAAATAGATACCAATACCTTAATTGGAAAATTAGATGGTATAATTTTGGAAAATAACCCCTGGAAACCTGGAACATCAATCCAATTCACAGGAGAATTAAAGACGACTAGCGTTGAAAATAAATGGATCCTGAAAATTGATTACCCAGATTTAATGAACACTAAAATTAACGAAAATTTATTCACACAAAAAGACAAAATTCATAATGTAGTTTTAATTCCGCCATCAGACAAATCTCCTGGAGAAATTAAATTAACTTTGGATAGAGCTGGAGAACAAACTAATTACAATCTATCTGATGAGAAATGGACACTCAAAATATTCGGTGAAAATGATAAAATAAATATCATTCAAAACCCAAAAACCCCGAATCTTTACAGATGGGTTGTTAAAGGTAAAACTACAATTGATCCTGAAGAAATTATGAACATTATTCCCGGACAACAATCCATAATTATTAAATAATCATAATGATTAAACATATAACAAAACAACAACAAGGATTCACTTTAATAGAACTCATAGTTGTAATAGCAATTATGGGTGTAATAGCTGCTATCACTGTGCCAATGCTTACTGGATATTTGGATAATTCGAAAGAAAACGCATATGAAGCTGATAAAAGAAAAATACAGATTGCCGTCAATGCAAATTATAGTAAATTAAGTAACCCAAAATTTACAGGAAAACGACAATATCCAATTTGGGGACAAACAAACAAAGGTACAGAAAATGCTCTAAAATCTACTTCAGCAAATGCATCTGAAATAATTACTTATGGGACTGGATTAAAATCAAACCCTTTGGGAGGTACTTTAGGATGTACCCCGTCTTGGGTAGATGATTCCAGTGACGATGGTACCAGAAGAACTGATTCTAATGATTCGTTATTCTATAGAAACATAGGAATAGCTGCAGAACACTGGAACACTGTGCAAACCACCAGAGGTGACACAGAATATGAAATCGATTCAAGAGATTGTTTTATTAATTTTGAATTCTTAATTGGTAAAGAAATAGATGAATTGCCAAAATCTGCATCAAAAGACAATGATAAATCTAACGGAACAGGCAGCTACAGTTGGTACATAGATAGTAACGGTCAAGTAGAGAGCCTCTTTTTTTATTATCCAACATCCGTTAAGAAAGGTTATCAGGGAGTATATCCTTAGTAATCCTCAATCTACTTAACAGTAATTTTCCCAATCATCCCTTGAGTTTCATGAGGAATACAAATCAATGGGTAAGTACCAGGTTTATCAAATTTAAAAGAAAACTCTACAGTTTCTCCAGCATCCACCGACTGATCAATATTTAAATCATCAACAGTAAAAGTATGTAGCTCAGTCTCCGAAGTCATCACAAAATTCACTATTTCTCCAACTTTGAAATTAAATTCAGCCGGAGTATATGCATAAGCACCGCTACCTTTATCATCTCTTAATTTAATCTCTACCCGTGTTCCACCTGTTAGACTTGAACTAGAATCATTAGAAGAAGTAACAGTTGTACCCAATGATTTTGCCGCAGACTCCATAGCTTGATTAGATGCTGTGGGAGGCTTAGAATAGCTTGCTTCAATTGTCTCAGAATCATCTGTTGAAGATCCACATGCAAATAAAAGCAAAGAAAATATACTTAAAACCGTTATTAAAAACCACTTATACATTAAAATAGTCACCTTCCAAAATATTTTTTATTTACATTAATATTACCAGTAGAAACAAAGTGATTCAACAAATAATCACCTGTTTAAAATCAACCTTACTTCATCTATTATTGAATACAGATATGATTTTGGTAACCTCTTTGATATAACAATCCAAAAAGAATTAATCACTATCATATAAACATTGGTTCTAGAAATTTTCACACTCATATTTGTGGGAAAATCCTGGTTTAAAGAAATCTGCTTGATTGTTTTAAGTCCAATCAATATTGGAATTAAACATGCCAATCTAAGCCTGAAATTCCTTCTGGGAATTAATAAAAAATATTCTATGGCATGTAAATAACTTTCCAAATTTATTAGCATGACATTGCGAATAAGTTTTTTTGCAGACATAGAAAGTTTTTCTTGGATTAAATCTTGTGGTTTTAAATGATAAATATTTAATAACTGATTAGGTATATAACATCTGCCTATATCAAAATCGCTCCTGATGTCTCGAATTATATTGGTAATCTGTAGTGCTTTCCCAAACTGAATTCCTAATAGCATCATCTTCTGATAATTTAAAAAAGAGATACTTGGATTGTTTTGCAAACTAATCTCTGTCCAAAATTCTCCAACACAACCCGCAGCATTGTATGTATACGAATCAAATTCATCGAAAGAATCTATAGCAATCACTCCACTTGAATTGATTGATTCAAATTTATCTAAATCGTTTTCTATTCCAGTAATCAATCTAACAGTTATTGATTTAACATGGAAACGTTCAGTTTCATTCAAAGATACGTAAAAAGAAAATAAATCTGGGATAAATCTAATTAAATCTCTTTGGATGGGATATTTTTTCAGTTCAAATAAAAATTTATTTAAGTCTTTCAAAAAATTTTCATCCAAATTTTCATTCTGGATTTGCTTTTTGAATCCTATCAAAAAATCACGTTTATTTTTAAAAGATACTTGTAACAAAGTGTCTGCAACCGTATCAGCAATTCTAGCCAATAGATAAGCTATAGAAATAGGCTTAAAAATTTCCCTGGGTAAAATTACTAAAGTAATGTAAAAAGACCTAGAAACTTTTCGTAGATGTGACCTTAAATCAGATTCTTTTAACATTTAACAAACTTCGACAATAAATTGAAATCAATTTCTTTAATTTGTAAAACTTCTCGTGGATTTTTTATAAATATCGTATCAATATCATCTTGAGAAACTCCAACTTCTAAAAGATGAGGAATGAAACTCTCCAAAATAAATGAATATCCAGTTCCTCCAAATTTTTTTAATTGAATTTTAGTACAAACATCTTGGGATAATAAAATTTGGTCTGCATAACCATAGGAGATTAAAGTAGGAAGCACTTTTGAAACCAATGCAGTACTTGATATATCTAAATATGATGGCCAAGGATTACTTAAATCTGAAGGCTCAATCATTAAATGAGCCCCTACACGGCCTAATAGATCAAATTGTATGTAAATCCCATAATCTAGTAATTCTAGAATTAAGTCTAAATCTCCTACAATCAAATCACTATGGCCTAAAATTATTCGATCTGTTGGACATCCTTCGTTTTGAATGATATTTAATAACTTAAACCTCTCTCTTCCAGTTCCTCCATAATGAAAAGATATTGAAATTCCAGTTGCAATACTTGCCTGAGAAGCAGCTTGGATAATTTTGATTTCATTCTCTGTTAAAGCCCCATCTTTGATTCCAATTTCACCAATAATTCCTGCACGAATAAACGTTGAATCTACACCAATGCATATTTCCTTCACCAATTCCCTAGCTAAACTATCAACTGTTCTAGAATCCATATCGACAGGATGAAAATCTGGTACATACCAACCGGTTCCCATAATTATATTAATCCCAGTTAAACGAGAAATTTTATATAGCCCCAAAGGATCTCTTCCAATTCCTCTAACTGTTACATCAACAATTGATTGACCTCCTCGGGAAAAATAATTGTTAAGTTCTGACTGAGCTAAATTTAAATCATTTAAATAATAGTTATCTGCAATTGAATATCTATTACTCATAGAATCATTCAAATTATCAAGGTTTAAAGTTTGTTTATCCCAATCATGCAAAAATGATGCAGGAATACCTTTAGAAAAAATCTTGTCTTTCTTAGCTCGAACCCTTAACGATCTACGTTCTTTAGCTTGTTGATCAACCAAAACATGCTCATGCATTAGGGTGATCCCTAAATCACTTTTCGGAACAGACCCTAAAACTGTTTGAATACTTCCAATCAAATGATCACCATATTCAGGTTCAAACATAAAGTCAACTACAATTCAAAAAATAATCAAAATAAAACGAATACATTTAATCTTTAGCTGATTTCAGCATGCAAATTTCGTTCTTTTAGTTCTTTAACAACTGTTTCTTGATCAACATCATCTCCCCAAGGTGTAGGTAATATATTAGCACCAAAAACTTTAATTAAATGCTCATCAGGTTTACCATCAATATGATGCTCAGTATGCCACAATCCATCTTTTAAAATAACTTTGATAGAACGATTTTCTCCAATCCAGCCAAAACTAACATAACCAATACTCATTAATCAAACTCCTTACTCAATTGAACATACTACAATTATTCAAAAACTCTTATACCTTCTCAGATGAAATAAAAATATATACAACTATCTATAAAGTGTCAAATAAATGAAAGATACATTGTTTATAAAAATTAATTTAAAATACATTATTGATGTTTAAGAATGGTCGACTTTCAAAATACTTAAAAAAGCTTCCTGAGGGATATCTACACTACCAACCCTCTTCATTCTTTTTTTACCTTCAGCCTGACGTTGCAACAACTTTCTTTTTCTTGTTACATCACCACCATAACATTTAGCCAAAACATTTTTTCTTAAAGCACTAATTGTTTCCCGAGAAATAACCCTACTTCCTATAGAAGCTTGAATTGCTATCTCAAACATTTGCCTAGGAATTAATTCCTTCAATTTTGAAACCAAATTTTTACCCAATTTATAAGCTGAATCCTTATGAACTATTGCAGATAATGCATCTACTTTTTCTCCGTTTACTAACAAGTCTAATTTTACAAGTTTACTAGCCTTATAACCATCAAATGAATAATCCATAGATCCATATCCTTGAGTTGATGATTTTAAAGAATCATAAAAGTCAGCTAACATTTCAGCCATAGGCATTTCAAATTCCAACATTACTCTAGAACGATCCAAAAACTCGCTATTTTCCCCAGAATCGGTCACCAAATTCTGAGCTTGCGATTGATGCTGAATATAATCTATAGATTTTGATTCTCCTCTTTTAGATTTAACCAAATCTATCACATTACCCATATAAGGTACTGGAACTAAAATGGTAGTTTTAATCCATGGCTCCCTAATTTCAGCAATCAGACTTGTTTCTGGTAATTTAGAAGGATTATCGACTTCAACGAGTTCACCATCCTGTAGAACAACTTGATATGAAACACTTGGAGAAGTCACCAACAAATTTAAGCTAAATTCCCTTTCAAGCCTCTCTTGAACTACTTCCATATGGAGTAAGCCCAAAAATCCACATCGAAATCCAAACCCTAAAGCAACGGAATTTTCTGGCTGAGATACTAAAGATGAATCATTTAGTTTTAATTTATCAATTGCATCTCTTAATAAAGAATAATCTTGACCTTCAACAGGATACAATCCAGCAAAAACCATAGGATTAAAAGGCGTATATTTTTCAAGTGGTTGAGACGCGGGTTTCAAACCAGATGTAATAGTATCCCCAACTGGGACATCTTTGACATCTTTCAAGCCTGTAGCAATATAACCTACCTCTCCTAAATCTAATTGAGTCAATTTCACTTCATTTGGCAAAAAACATCCCAATTCCAAGATTTCACTTTTTTTGTTTGTAGACATTATTTTTATTTGATCACCTGATTTAACCAAACCATCAACAACTTTAACAAAAGCAATCACTCCTTTGTAAGGATCGTATTTAGAATCAAAAATTAATGCTCTAAGAGGAATATTTAAATCTCCCTTCGGCGAAGGAATTCTTTCAACAACAGCTTCTAATACTAAATCAACTCCGTCTCCAGTTTTTGCAGAAATCATGATTATTTCATCCATCATAAATCCAAACGACGAACTTAATTCTTCAGCAATCCTTTCAGGTTCTGCAGCACTCATATCAATTTTATTTACAACAGGAATTATATGTAAATTATTTTCTAAAGCCTGATAGACGTTTGCTAAAGTTTGAGCTTGAATCCCCTGAGTAGCATCAACAACTAATATTACACCCTCACAAGCTGTCAAACTCCTTGAAACCTCGTAACTAAAATCAACATGCCCTGGAGTATCAATCAAATTAAATTGGTATTTTTTGCCAGATTGACTCGTATAATCTATCTTCACCGGTTTAGCTTTGATAGTAATGCCTCTTTCACGTTCTAATTCCATTGAATCCAATCTCTGTTCAATCAAATTATTTCTAGATCTGGTTAGTTCTGAAATTTCAAGTAACCTATCAGCTAAAGTTGACTTGCCGTGATCAATATGTGCAATAATACAAAAATTTCGAATAAATTCTGAATTCATATACAAATACTAGCACGTAATAAATATTTAAGACTATATGTATCCATATCTCATTACATACTTATCATTCCTGTTGGTATCTTTTTCTCTTAAACTATTTTAAAATTAACCCCTGAGAGAGCCAATATGATCAAAAAACCACTGAGTTTAGTAAAAAAAGCAACAAAATATGTACCTGGTGCATCATATTACACTGCAGGTCAAAATTTACCTACATTACCTGAATTTATTTTACACAGAGGAAATGGTGCATATGTTTATACAACTGAAAATGAAAAAATGCTTGATGTAACTTTGGCACATTCTTCTCTGATCCTGGGGCATAATCACCCTGCGGTTTCAAATGCTGTGAAAAATCAAATCGATAAAGGTTCAGCTTTTACAAATATCACTGAACCTGCTATAGAACTTTCTGAAATAATGTCAAAAACTATTCCTTGTGCTGAAAAAATTCGCTTGGTAAATTCAGGTACAGAAGCTTCCATTTTAGCTACTAGAATTGTTAGGGCATATACTGGTAAAAATCTAATATTGAAATTCGAAGGTGCTTACCATGGGTTCGCAGATAATTTATTATTCAATACAAATTATGGAAATTCAAATAATTGGGACAACTATCCATCTCCAACTCCAGACTCAATAGGAATCCCTAAGTCATTAAAAAATGATATTTTAATTGCACCTTATAATGATCTGAGTAAAACTAAAAGTATAATACTAAATAATAAGGCAAATATTGCAGGGATAATCATTGAGCCTGTAATGCGAGGGCTAGAAACAAATAAATCATTTATCGAAGGCATCAAAAACATTTCCATTAACGAAAATATCCCGTTAATCTTTGATGAAGTCATCACTGGATATCGGTTATCACTAGGAGGAGCTCAAGAATTTTTTGGAGTAACCCCAGATATTGCAATTTATGGTAAAGCATTAGGTGCCGGATATCCAATTGGAGCAATAACAGGAAATAAAAAAATAATGAATTTGCTAAATCCGCAATCATCTGATGAAAATCGGATATTTTCAATTGGTAGCTTCCATTCAAATCCAATATCAAGCACAGCTGCATTAATGTGTATAAAAGAACTTCAAAACCCAGAAAATTATATTAAACTCAACGAATTTGGAGATAACCTTAGATCTGGATTATCACAAATTTTTTCTGAATATAAAATCCCTCATTTCATGACCGGTGCTGGTTCTATAGTAGAATTCTTCTTTACCTCTAATACTGTGTCTAATTACAGAGATACATTAAAAACAAATTTGAATCTCAAATCTCTACTTTCTAATCAATTGCCTAAAAATTTTATTGTTGGGGGTGGAGGAAGATATACATCTTCGATTTTTCATGAAGAAAAAGAACTAAGCTGGCTTTTAGAAGGAATCAGTAATAGCCTTAAAGAAATAAAAGCTTCTGGAGAACTAGAAAAAAGCTTCGAAAAAAATCAAAACTCTTTGGCTTCTGCGACAAAAATGGGATAATAATGATAGATTATTTAAACATTCTTAATCTTTTTGATTATTTGATTTAAATCCAATTTTTCCTGTTTACTATCAAGCATATCTCGAAAAATTAGATTGCCATCTCTTAATTCATCCTCACCAATAATAATAGAATATAGAGCATTGATTGATGATGCATATCTCATTTGTGATTTCAAACTTCTAGAAGGAGATCCCAAAACCGACCTAATTCCATTGTCACGTAATTTTGTTACCACTTTGATTGCAAATTTCTTTGCATCATCCCCATTATGTGCAACAAAACATCTAACATAATTTTCATTTATAGAAATTTTATCTTCTGATTCTGATTTTAGTTTCATTATTACGCGATCTAAACCTATCGCGAAACCTATTCCAGGTGTAGATTGACCTCCAATTTGTTCTATGAGTCCATCATATCTACCTCCAGCAAGAATAGTGCTTTGGCCACCCTGATTTCTAGGTACAATTTCAAATACTGTTTTAGTATAATAATCGAACCCTCTGACTAAAGTAGCATCTATTTTGTAATCTATTCCTAATTGATCTAAATACTCCAGCAACTCATTCCAATGAATCAAACAATCTTCACATAAATAATCTAATGACTTAGGAGCATTTTGAATAAGTTTTTGACAATTCGTATCCTTACAATCAAGTAACCTTAACGGATTCGAATCTAACCTTCCTTGACAATCAACATGAACTAATTCGCTAATTCGATTTTGATAATATGACTTTAAATCTGCAATATATTTATTTCTACAATTATCATCACCTATAGAATTTATAATCAAATCCAAATCTGATAGCCCTAATTTAGAAACTAATTCACAAGCAAATTGTATTACTTCTAAATCTACAAGTGGCGAATGTTCGCCTATTATTTCAATCCCAGCTTGCCTAAATTCTCTATATCTACCCGACTGGGGTCTTTCATACCTATACATAGGAAATTGATAAAACAATCTAATTGGTTGAGGTAAATTTTGCATTCCATGCTCAAGATAAGACCGACAAACTGGCGCAGTACCTTCCGGTCTCAAAGTTAAAGAATCACCTCCGCGATCATTAAAAGTATAAGTTTCTTTTTCTACAATATCTGTAAATTCGCCTACCCCTCTAGTAAAAAGATTTGATTGCTCAATCACCGGAGTATCTATACGATCAAAACCATATTTAACTGCAATTTCAGAAAAAATTTCTTGCACATAACCCCAATATTTCTGATCCTCAGGTAAAATGTCAGAAGTTCCCCTAGGTGCTCGTAATTGATCTTTATTCATTAAACTTTAACTCTCAAATAACTGAAAAATGATTATCATCATACTTAATTACCACATATAGTATATCAGTCAGTATCACAAGTATTATATGATTTGATAAAATATATAATACTTTATTAACAACCCAAATATTTTTTTACTATCTTAATGTTCAATTAAACTGTGATTTGTAGCAACTTAAAAAAAAGATTTACAATTGGCAACAATTAATAATTTAATTTCTAAAACTTCAAAATATCTTACAAGCGAGCAAGTATCAGATATTAAAAGTGCTTTTTCTTTCGCTGAGAAATCACACAAAGGACAATTCAGAGCTTCAGGAGAACCATTTATACAACACCCTCTTAAAACTGCAATTTATCTCTCTAATTTACGGCTAGACTCAGAAGCTATTTCAGCCGCTTTATTGCATGATGTCGTGGAAGATTGTGGTATTAATGAAAATCAAATAACCAAAGTATTTGGTGAACAAGTCTCTAAATTAGTCATTGGGGTAACTAAATTAAACCGTGCTGAAGTCTTAAATCATAATAATACGATTGAAGAAACAACAGACATTGCTTCTTCAAATAATGCAGCTAGCATCAGAAAAATGTTAATCTCCATGTCTGATGATGTAAGGGTAGTATTAATCAAACTAGCAGATAGAATGCATAACATGCAAACCCTAGGATCTTTACCTAAAGAAAAAAGACTTTCTATAGCACAAGAAACTCTAGAAATATATGCTCCACTAGCTCACCGATTAGGTATTTGGGAAATGAAATGGATGCTTGAAGATTTAGCTTTCCAAAATTTAGAACCAGAATCATACCAAAAAATTGCTGAGCTCTTAAATTCCAAAAGATCTGAACGAGAAAATTATATTAAAAAAGTAATTTCTAAAACATCTAATGAATTAAAATCATTAAAAATTACTTCGGATGTCCAAGGAAGGCCAAAACATTTATTCAGCATACATAAAAAAATTAAAAAATACTCGGAAATGAATCGTGGAATAAGTGAAATATACGATCTATTTGCTCTCCGCATTATAGTTAATTCCGTAAGTGATTGCTATGCGGCCCTTGGTGCAGTACATTCCCTGTGGCACCCTATCACAGGCGTGTTTGATGATTATATTGCTGCTCCAAAAGATAATTTATATCAATCCCTCCATACAACTATTATATGCGAAGAAAATCACCCAGTAGAAATTCAAATCCGAACTAAAGAAATGCACGAATTATCCGAATATGGTGTTGCCGCTCACTGGTTATATAAAGAAGGCGATATAAATGATTCAAAATTTGAACATAAAATGACATGGATAAGGCAATTGCTAGAATGGCAAAGAGAAATATCTGGATCTGAAGAATTTGTTGAATCTTTTAAAACAGATATATTTAATGATCAAGTATTTGTGTATACCCCTAAAGGTGATATTAAAGAATTACCAATTGGTGCTACTGTTTTAGATTTTGCATATCGAATACATACAGAAATTGGTCATAGATGTATCGGCGGAAAACGAAACGGAAAATTAGTTTCACTTAACACAAAAATTTCTAATGGCGATACTATAGAAATAATGACAAGTAAAAATATTAAAGGTCCTAGCTTAGACTGGATCAATCCCGATTTAAATTATGTTCAAACAACATCTGCAAAAACAAAAATACGCCAATGGTTCAATAGACAACAAAAAGAATTTACTATTGCTAATGGAAAAACAATTCTCCAAAAACAGCTTAAAAAAATTAATGAAAAAATCAGTCTAGAAGATTTAGCAAAACATTCTAATTTTCTATCACTTGATGAAATGCTTTTAGCTATAGGAAGCGGAAATATTAGTCTCTCTCAAATAATTAATATACTCCCTGAAAACCAACCTCAACTTGATAATGCACAAGTAAGTAAAAAAATTAAATCTCCCACATCTGGAATTGAAGTATTAGGAGTAGGCGATCTCCTAACAAAAATAGCAAAATGTTGTAACCCTATCCCAGGTGATTCAATACTAGGATTCATCACAAGAAGTACCGGTGTAACTGTACATATAAAGTCTTGTATAAATATTTTAAATGAAAATGAAAAAGAAAGGCTAATACCCGTTAACTGGAGAGAACAACAACCAGCTTATCCTGTAGACATAAAAATAGAATCATGGGATAAAGTGGGATTATTAAACTCAATCACATATGTAGTTTCGAATGAACAAATTAACATTGGGTCATGCGTCTCTCAAGAATATGATGGATTTAGCACAATCAATTTAAATATTTTTGTTAACGGAATAGAGCAACTTGGACGTGTGATTTCAAAAATTGAAGCTCTAGATCCTGTAATAGAAGTCAACAGAGTTAACTAGAACATCATTTAAAAATGTATCCCTTTACAGTAATATTATATATAATATCAATATTAAAAAATTATCTTGGAGGAAATTATTGTCAAGCGCTAAAGCACTCAGAGTATCAAATCGCAAAAAAATACGAAACGTTTCTGTAAAAAGTAAAGTGAAAAACTTGATCAGAATAGCTCGTTTAAAAATCCAAGAAAACGATTCAGATGAAAACATTTCTAACTCTGTTCAAGATGCAATAAAAAATTTAGATAAAGCTGCACAAAAAGGCGTTCTTCACAAAAAAAATGCTTCTAGAAGAAAATCTCGCCTAATTAAAGCTATGAATAAATAAAACTACCAGTTTTGTTAAATTTCTGATTATTTGATTCGTATTTTCTAGTAATTTCTAATTCATTTATTTAAAACTAATTGACATAGTATCTTTGCTTTGTTACATTTATTCAGAACATAAGTGCTAATTACTCAAAGGTTTATTATGAAAAAAGAACTTTCCACCAAACAAAAAAACATCCTTGATTTTATAGAAAACTTCCTTAATGAACATCATTACCCGCCCACTATTAGAGACATCCAACAAGGATGTGAAATTAGTTCAACATCCGTAGTTGACTACAATCTCAGAATTTTGAAACAAAAAGGATTACTAAACAGAGATGCAGAAGTTTCTAGAGGAATAGAACTAGTTAACCATGATTCAATAAAAACCGATACTGAATTGATAGAAATTCCCATAATGGGAAATATTGCAGCTGGTGCGCCGATACATCTGCCAGAATCCAATAATTGGGCTAACAATCAGATTGACTCCGTTAGCCTGCCATCTTTCTTAACCAAGGGTAAAGAAAATATCTTTGGAGTTAAAGTTAAAGGTGAATCTATGATAGATGCTTTAGTAGCTGATGGAGATCTTGTACTTCTTGAATCAATTACAAATAAACCAAATAATGGTGATATGGTTGCTGCATTGATTAAAGATCAAAATGAAGTAACTTTAAAACATTTTTTTATTAAAAACGGAAAAGTAACTTTACAGCCTGCAAATTCTTCTATGAAACCGATTCAAGTAGATGCAGAAAATGTTCAAGTACAAGGTAGAGTGGTTGGTGTAATTAGATCAATTTAATTGATTAATTATTAATTGTTAATTATATATTCAAACAAAAAATCTCAATGTGCTGTAAAATAACATCTAATGTTGTTTTATGCTAAAAACTCAATGGAGATTATTATATGCCGTTTAACTTAGGACCAACTGAACTCATTATTGTTTTAGTAATAGTGATGATACTTTTCGGTGTTGGGAAACTACCGGAAATTGGAGGAGCTGTAGGAAAAGCTCTTAGGGAATTTAAAGAATCTCAAAAGTCTGATAAAGAAAAAACTAACAAAACAAAGGACGATGTAGCTAACAAATAGCTGTATCCCAATTTAAATAAATCTCTTTTAGATTATGAAAGTCTTTGAATCGGGATACTTCATTATATATATCAGATCGCAATGAAAATTAAGTTGAAATATATGATAAATATCCAACCTGAAAGATGGCGTTAGCAATAAGAATTAATTGATAAGGATACTATACTTCTTGCTATTTTTGGCAATAATTAAGACCCAGTAAAACCACAAAATTCTTCATAATCTATTAACTCTGTTACCGTGGGATTATCGCCACATAAAGGACATTTTGGATTCTTATGAATTTTCAATTCTCTAAATTCCATAGTTAATCCATCTATTAAAAGAAGCCTTCCCGACAGAGAAGAACCTATCCCCATTATAATCTTTACAGTTTCTGTAGCTTGAATTGTGCCAACCAATCCAGGTAGCATGCCTAATACGCCAGCTTCTGCGCAACTAGGGACTTCACCAGGAGGGGGAGGTTCCGGGAACAAACATCGATAGCAACCATTTCCAGGCAAATAAACTGTTGCCTGTCCATCAAAAATTAAAATACTACCATCCACTAAAGGTTTATTATTTAAGTAAGATGCATCATTTGTTAAATATCTTGCAGGGAAATTATCTGCTCCATTAATTATCACATCATACTTAGAAATAATTTCCATAGCGTTATCAGAATTTAAAGGTTCTTCATGATTAACTACATTTACATCTGGATTATATGCTTTTAATGTTTCAGTTGCAGAAACAACTTTTCTTTTGCCAACATCGCTATCATAATGCAGAATTTGTCTTTGTAAATTTGTAATATCAACTGTATCAAAATCTACTATTCCAATAGTTCCAACACCAGCCAAAGCTAAATATATTGCTACAGGAGATCCTAATCCACCTGCACCGACAATCAAAACCTTAGAATTCAACATTTTTCGCTGACCATTACTACCTACTGTAGGCATAATTATATGTCTGCTATATCTTTGAACTTGATGAGGAGTCAATGGTTTTAAAATTTGATCATTTGACATCATCTAAACTCCATGTTGAATAAAAGTTAATTTAATTTGCTACTCACTTGAGTATATCATGGGACTCCGAAAGCTATAAACAATTAATTTTTAAAAGCAAAAATATATACAAAAGCATTGGTGAATTGTATTATAGATTTCTAATTTATATCTAAATTTTACAGGAACAAAAAATGAAATCTCCGTACCAAGGCTCTATTCAAGAGTATGATGTTTTAGAAAAAAAAGATGTAATGGTTGAAATGAGAGATGGAGTCAAACTAGCGTGTGATATTTATTTGCCATCTAATAAAAATAAGATAATTAACAAAAAATTTCCTGTCTTACTAACTCGAACTCCATACAATAAAACTAGAGACTTTGTTGATGGAAGGTTTTTCGCCCGAAGAGGTTATGTTTATGTAGCTCAAGACGTCAGAGGACGTTTCAACTCAGAAGGAATATGGTATGCCTTCGCTAAAGAAGCTCCCGATGGATACGATACTGTTGAATGGATAGCACAACAAGAATGGTCTAATGGTAAAATAGGTACTTTAGGAAGCTCCTATGCAGGGAGTGACCAATCGGCACTTGCGACTTTAAACCCACCACATTTAAGCACAATGATCGTGGCTGTGGGAGCATCTAATTACTATGACAGCTCTATGCGACAAAATGGTGTTCTAGAACAAAGATTCATTGTTTATGCATATAGTATGGCAATCAGCAGTAAAGAAGCTGCTGCTAACCCTGCTTTAAAAAATGCACTAATTAAAGTATTTACCCAAGATATTGAAAGCTTAGTTGATAATTTACCAATCAAAAAAAATGCAACAATTCTTAGAGAGCTTCCTTCATACGAACAATGGGCAATAGATATCTCTACAATTTCAGAATATGACGATTATTGGAAACAGCGAGGATATGCTATTTCTGAGTATTATAAAGAACATGCAGACGTACCATCTCTATATCTAGGAGGGTGGTATGACTCATATGCTAGAAACACATGTGAAAGTTATATTGAACTATCTAAAATCAAATCATCTCCTCAAGTTCTTCTCATGGGACCTTGGATTCATGGAGGTTGGCAAGATAGCTTTTCAGGAGAAGTAGACTTTGGAAATGATTCTGTAATTAATTATAACGATACCAGATTAGCTTGGTTTGATTGCTATTTAAAAGGATTAACTACAGAATTTTCCAAGTGCAATCCTGTGAAAATTTTTACTATGGGTGGTGGACCTGCTGATAGAGTTACCTTAGGATCCCCTCGTTTACAAACTGACTACCCAGGAATGTTATCTCATGGAGGTTGTTGGAAAGAATATTCTGACTGGCCTCTCCCAAAGACAAAATTTACTAAATATTTCATACATTCAGATGGCTCTTTATCATGTGACGTACCGAATAATAATGATTCAGAATTTACTTCATATGATTTTGATCCCAAAAATCCTGTCCCAACAATCGGAGGAGGAATTTCTGCAGCAAACGCCATAATGGTACCTGGTGCATTTGACCAAAGAGGACGTCCTGATTTTCATGGATGTAAGAATCAGCTACCTTTAAACACTAGACATGATATTTTAAGCTTCCAAACAGAAACCTTAACTAAACCAATTGAAATTACTGGACCAATTAAAATGCATTTGTTTGCTTCGTCATCAGCTGTTGATACTGATTTTACCTGTAAATTATTAGACATTTACCCTCCTGATTCTGAATATCCTGAAGGATTGTCTATAAATATAACAGATTCAATTATTAGGGGTAGATACAGAAGCAATACTGGCAAAAGTGAATTGTTAGAACCAGAAAAAATTTATGAATTTATATTTGAATTATATCCAACTTCAAACATCTTCAATTCCGGACATAAAATCAGAATTGATATTAGTAGCAGTAATTGGCCAAGATTCGATGTAAATCCCAACACTGGTCAAAATCTCGGTTCAAACAGCACATCTTTAATAGCAAAACAAACGATATTTCACTCTGCAAATAAAGCATCTCATATCACCTTACCCATAATTGAATCATAAAAAATTATTTCATGTCAGTTTGAATTTTCATTCATCTGTTCAACTAATTTTTGAAATAAATGAGCAGGTACATCTTCGTAGTGATCAAACTCCATTGCAAAAGTTCCTCTACCTTGAGTAACAGAACGTAAATCCATTGAATATCTCAATAGTTCAGATTGTGGAGCTTCAGCATTAATAATAGTCGTCCCGTTACCGTTAGGTTCCATACCTAAAATTTTAGCCCGTTTACCATTTAAGTCACTAATCACATCACCTGTATCTAAATCCGGAACTGTGACAGCAATTTTCATTACTGGTTCTAATAAAACGGGATTTGCCTGTTTAACACAATCTGAAAAAGCATGTTCTCCAGCAATTTCAAAACATATACCTGAAGAATCTACAGGATGAAAACTCCCATCATAAAGGGTCACTTTTAAATCTACTACAGGAAATCCAGAAATCACTCCATTACCTATAGCCTTATTACAACCTTTTTCAACGGAAGGAATATATTCTTTAGGTACAGCTCCTCCAACAACCTTATCTGTAAACTGAAATCCAGAACCTCTAGATAAAGGCTCCACTTCCAAACAAACGTGCGCAAATTGACCGTGGCCACCACTTTGTTTTTTATGACGATATTCAGCTTTTGCTAAATTTCCAACAGTTTCTTTATAAGCCACTTTTGGAAATTTCGATTCAATTTCAACTCCAAATTTACGTTTTATTTTTTCTAAAGAAATATCAATATGAACATCACCTAATCCACCTAATAACAATTCTAAAGTATCATTATTTCTACTCAAATTTAAACTAGGATCTTCCTCAACAATTTTATTTAAGGAAGATGTAATTTTATCTAAGTCTGATTTGGTTTTCGGAGATACAGCCATTTTATGTATAGGGTCTGGGAAAAAAATATCCTTAAATTGGATACTGTTTTCCTTAACTGAGATTGTATCGCTAGTTAAAGTAGACGCCATTTTAGCAACTGCTCCAATATCACCAGCAACTAATTCAGAAACTGGTTTTTGCTCTTTCCCAACCATTACATAAAGCTGGCCTACTCTTTCATTTTTTGATTGCTTAGAATTCCAAATTGAAGAATCACTATTTAAAACACCACTATATACACGTACATAGGACAATTTACCAACAAATGGATCAGCTGTAGTTTTAAACACGAAAGAAGACAGAATATTGGATTTAGGTTCAACAGCATCATCATTAGCACCTTCAGCTAAAATTCTAACGTCTGATTCGACTGGTGAAGGCATTAAATCAACAATAGAATCCAATAATTCAGTTACTCCTACTTCATTAATTGCTGAACCTACCAAAACTGGAATTATTGAACGAGATTTCACTGCACTTTTCAAAGCTAACAAAAGCTCACTACTTGATATCTCCTCACCTTCTAAATACTTTAAAGTCAAATCATCATCGGTCTCTGCTATAACTTCAATTAACTTTTCTTTAGCATCAATAAAATTTTGATCAGAAGAATCTTCATTTTTCCCCAATAAATTTATTGCTTTTGTAAAGCTATTCTCAGCACCATTAGGTATTTGAATAGGAACACATTTTCTTCCAAATTTTTCAATAATTTCATCAACAACAGCATTGAAATCTGTGTTTTCTCTCTCTAGTTTATTAATAAATATACATTGAGGTAATTTTTGCTCTTCTGATAAATCCCACATTTGAATAGTACCAACTTCAACACCAGACGAAGCAGATACAACCAATATTGAAGAATCAGCCACACTTAAAGCAGACATTACTTCTCCGCGAAAGTCTGAATATCCTGGGGAATCAATAATATTAATTTTATTGTTTCTCCAATCACAAGGTACTATAGAAGTTTGAACGCTAGACTGCCTTTTGATCTCTTCAGGTTCATGATCAGAAACGGTGTTACCATCCAAAATAGTGCCTAATCTTGAAATAGCTCCACTAATATGAATTGCAGCTTCCGATAAAATAGTTTTCCCAGCGGAAGAATGGGACAAAAACACAACATTCCTAATTAAATCAGAACTAATACTAGCCATAGAAAAACTCCACTTTACTGAAAATTTAAAAATGTAAATCTTAAAAATTAGGAGTAAGTAAATGTTGATTACAATTACTTAAATTTGCGTCTTCTCAGTCTCCTCAAACTTCTAGCTCTATCTAACCGAGCTTGTTCTCCCCTGGATCTGAAATAACGACGATTTCGAAGTTCTTTCATGATTCCAGATCTTTGCATAGAACTTTGAAATCTTTTAAGTAATCCTTCCCCATCCTCTCCTTCACGAATCCTCACATATGACAACGGTTCCTCCTAAAATTAAAATCGTATACATATAATAACATACCGATATTGGTGTCTAAGTTTATCATGTCCAAAAAATATAGTTAACAAGTAAGTTAACAATTGGTAGTTAAAAAATTTAAAAAAATTATAGAAGAAACCAAAATACATTTTAAAACTACTCAAACAATGAAAAATAATTTTCAAATTTCCTGATATCTCATATTTTGCATGTTCAAATTTAATATTTTTGTAAAAATCTATCAATAAATACATTTTTTTTACAAAATATAATATTTTTCCAATATATATATTGACAAATTTTTATATTTATCCGAAAATTTTGGAGTGCTTTGGGGGTATGATTCCCATAAAAATACTGTTTTTGCTCGTTTTAATTAGCAGTCAATGCTTTGTATAGCTTTACAATAAATACATAGCAAAACGAGTGCCAGTCATTTTGTGTGATAAATGCCACCTACCAAAATTCGCATAAGCGATAAATAATTTGGAGGCTGGAAATGGTCATTGCTGTAAAAGCGAATCCGTCGCATTCAGTTATTGTTGATAAAAAAACACACTGTAAAAGGTGTGATTCTAAACTTTTTATGGGCGATTATGAACCAGAATGCTTAAACTGCGGGTACGCGGAATATTCTTATACTCAAGCAAAATTACCCAAAAATAAAAGAGGTATATTGAGTACAGCTACAAGATTTATAATCAGATATTCTGGAGAATTTGCCAACCTGGCTCAAACTCTAGCTCACGTAAAATTGGTGAGATCTGGTCATAAAGTGGTTTATGATGTGAAGTGTCCGTTTTGTGAAAAACATATGGACCAAACATCTTTGTCCGGTAAAAGACCTGACATGAGAGAACAAAGATATAAATGTCCAAGCGGACATAGGTTATCTTTAATTCCAAACCACCGTGGTGTACTTGGCTGGAGATAAGAATTAGAAAAAAATAATTCATTGTGATTTTAGATATCTAAAATGATTTTACGAAAGATATCTGGAATTTCTTTTGAGAAAAAATATCTTGGATTTGTGCTATAGTCTATAGAATGGATCAACCAGAAAAAAATCTCAAAAACAAATCTCAAAAAATAAGGTTCATTTGTGATTTTTCGCCTCCAAAAGGAAGCGATCCCAATCTGATCAAACAAGCCGAACAACTATCTACAGATTATATCTCAATAGCATATAATCCCGGAAAATCTGTAGGAGCTAACTCCGCTTTTACTGCGTATCTAATTAAAAAAAAATTTAAAAAAAACGTCATATTTACTTTAGCTACCCGGGATATGAACACACTTGCTATACAAAGTTATTTAGTAGGTGCAAATTTACTAGGCCTTAACAACGTAATTGTACTTAGAGGCGATCCATTAAACCAAAAAGAAAAAGATATCATGAGTGAAATTCATGATATATCTACAACCGAAACAATTTCATCAATAAAAAATTTAAATTCAGGAAAAGATTTCAAAAACAAATCTCTTAAATCAAAAACTGATTTCAGAGTTGGTGCAACAGTAGATTTATGGAAAAATTTTGAGAATGAGAAAAAATTAACCCGTTCAAAAATTGAGTCAGGTGTAGATTTTTTAATATTTCAGCCTATATTCAATCCCAATTTATTGATTGAGTTCCTAACCTTATATAGAAAATCATACGGAGAAGAAATTAAAGTCCCCCTATTTATCGGATTACAAATGCTAGAACAAAATAGTCTGTGTTTTTCCAAAATACCTCAATGGATATCAAACGATCTATCTAATGGCAGAAATGGCATTTCTATATCTGAAGAAATCCTAGAAAATTTCATATCTGAAGGTTTCACATCCATTTATTTAGTCCCAGCGATATTCAAAGATGGGAAAAGAAACTATAAAACAGCAAAATGTATTTTAGATAAATATAATTTTTAGCTCATATCTTTAACGGCTGCTTCATGTTGTTCAGCTGCGTGATAAGAACTACGAACAAGTGGACCTGCAAAAACATGACTAAAACCTAATTCAAAACCAATATCTTGAAGAGAAGAAAATTCTTCGGGAGTATACCACTTAGATAATGCAACATGTTTTTGACTTGGTCTTAAATATTGACCTATTGTTAACACATCACACCCAACTGACCTTAATTCTTCCATAGTTTCAATAATTTCATCCCAAGTTTCACCCAACCCAACCATCATACCTGACTTGGTAACAATATTTGAATTAATCTTCTTAGAATCACTTAAAAGCTTTATAGATTGATCAAAATTTCCTTGAGGTCTAACTCTGGTAAAAATACGCCTTACGCTTTCAATATTATGATTCAATGTGTCCGGATTTGATTCAATTATCGTTACCAATGCTTCATGATTTCCTTGAAAATCTGGAATTAATACCTCAATTTTACAATCATCAACTTGTTTGCGGACCTGCTTTACACATTGGGAAAATATGAATGACCCACCATCAGGCAAATCATCTCTATTAACTGAAGTAATCACTACGTATTTTAAGCCCATTTTCTTAACAGACTGAGCAAGTCTAGTAGGTTCTGTTAAATCCAATCCAATTGGTTTGCCAGTTTTCACAGCACAGTAAGCACATGCTCTAGTACATGTATCACCTAGAATCATAAATGTAGCAGTTTTCCTATCCCAACAACCACCAATATTAGGACACTTTGCCTCTTCACAAACGGTATGCAACTCATTTTCTCGAAACAAATTACGTAATTCTATATAATTTTTGCTAGAAGGAGCTTTAACTTTAAACCAATCTGGCAACTTTCTTGTAGTCACAAAAAACTCCAATTAAAATTTTTATCTTTGAAATAAATTCTTTCTAACTATATCAGATACAAAAAAAGTAGGACATAAGAAATATACCCTGAACTATCAAAACAAAAAAATTAATTAATAAAAACGCTATCTTAAAGGAAGTATTCTCTGAGTATGACTAATATAGTAATATGAGAAATAGAAAATATTTGTATTAATTTCAAATTAAAGATAGGAAAAAATGAATTTCATAGGAATAGGACCAATAGAAATTATAGTAATCCTTTCGGTAGCTATAATCATTCTAGGACCAGAGAAAATCATACAAACTATCAAAAGTTTAACTAAAATTTACAAAGAAGTAATCTCATACATTAACGGTATAGAAAAAATTAATTTAGATATTGATGACTCAGAGTCAATTCATAATGATGAAACATCCTTCACTATTGAAAAATCCGAAAAAAAATCTATTGAATCAGACAAAGATAAAACTTCAAACCATTAACATTTGGATTCAGAGTATTAATTGAACAATAATCAATCGACATTTTTAGAACATTTATCAGAGCTAAAATCAAGACTGATAAAAATCTCACTATTTTTATTTTTATCTACAATAATTTGCTTTATTTTTCACCAACAAATTCTAACTGTTCTAATGTTACCTGCTTCTGGTTTCGAAGGAATTCCGGCACAAAAACCAATATATACTTCATTGACAGAATTCATTGGCATAGCAATGAAAGTTTCTTTATTTAGTGGATTTATAGTTTCTCTGCCATTTTTAATTTATCAAATAATTATGTTTTCTGCCCCAGGCTTAACTGCAAAAGAAAAAAAATATGTGTATTTTTTAGCACCTTTCAGTCTTTTAGGATTTTTATCTGGTGCAGCTTTTACGTATTTTGTCTTACTCCCACCTTCTATCACTTTTTTACTAACTTTTGGTGACGACATAGCTTCTCCATTCATAAGCATAGGGAATTATATCAATTTAGTAGTCAGACTAATTTTTTGGATAGGATTAATTTTCGAAACTCCATTAGTGATGTTCTTTCTAGCTAAAATTGGACTTATCTCTCATAAAACTCTATCTAAAAACCGAAGATATGCAATAGTATTTTCTTTTGTACTCTCAGCAATAATTACCCCCACTATAGATCCAATCAATCAGACACTAGTTGCGATACCAATTATCGTCATGTTCGAATTAGGATTGATATTAGCTAAAATTGCACAAAAATAAACTCAACTTTAAATCAAATTTTTCCTGTCTACTATTTCACCATTAGTAATCACGTCAACTACATTTCGTAAATTATTTATATCTTTAGTAGGATCTCCATCAACAACTAAAATATCAGCAATTTTATTTTCTGATAATGTGCCAACTTTATCATCTATCCAACATGATTTAGCAGAATCTTTAGTAGCGCTAACTATAGCTTCAATTGGGGATAGACCAACACTAACATGAGCAGATATTTCTGACTGAAAGTCTCCTGTTTTATAATAGGTCCAAGAAGCATCCGATCCACATGCAAGTTTGACGCCTTCAGAAACCATTTTAGAAACAATCTCTGCAACTTTTTCGCTTCTATATTTAGAAGTTTCTAACAATTCCCGATCAATTTGGGTCAAAGAATCTTGCTCTTGTTTAGTTTCCAAAACTTTAATTGTTTCTCGGCCTTGGTGTAATGTTGGATTTAAATAAGCTCCATTTTCTATAAATTTTTCAGTGATTTCAGGCCTATAATTAAATGTTTCATCAGATTCGATATGATAGCCATGAATAATTGTATCTACTCCCGAATCTAATGCATTAATTATTCCCTGACTAGACGAGCAATGCGCAGCTACATGTTTCCCCATTTTGTGCGCTTCATCAGTGATTGCTTGAATTTCTTTTCTAGTGAATGAAGGCCTAAATGGTAACGAAGTAATTGTGCTTCCTCCTGTAGCAGTTATTTTGATAAAATCTGCTCCTTGTTTAATCAATTTCCTTACTGATTGGATACATTCAATTTCTCCTGTAGCTTCTTCACCAAAATATCCCAAATGCCCCCCAACAATACTTAACGGTCTTCCAGTTAAAATCAACCTTGGGGATGGAGTAATGCCCATTTCAACAGCTTTTCTAAGCATAAATGTTGTATTATTTTTTGCTCCACAATCCCTTACAGTTGTAACGCCAGAATATAAATGTCTCCTAGCATTTTTTGCTGATTGCAAGGCTAAAACTTCATCAGGTAAAGTAACCAAATCATTACCCACTCGACCATCTCCAATACCATTCAAATGCACATGACAATCAATCAAACCCGGTAATATTGTCTTATCTCCATAATCTAAAACTTTAACACTAGCTCCTTCAGGAGCTAAAACTGATTCTTGATTTCCAACATCCTTAATCAATCCATTCTTGATCAAAACCGAAGCTTTTTGCAAATTGTTACCTCCGTTACCATCAACTAACAAACCTGCTTTAATCAAAGTGAAATCGTAATTATTGTCTGTCATGCTATTCCAACTTTCTTTTTT
>CEUY01043972.1_pt1 | contig 50007 bp, 55 predicted proteins | sample 361481 | NCBI WGS metagenome assembly CEUY01 (sample SAMEA2622737, study PRJEB7988) | marine metagenome | isolation source: saline water (ENVO:00002010), including | reverse complement strand
ACATATTGTAGATCTAGATGGAGCTATAAAAGGAAAGCCAATAAATATAAAGATAATTTCAAAAATAGTCAGTCAACATAACACTAAATCCATTCAGGTTGGAGGAGGTATAAGGGAATATGAACAAGCAAAAGCCTATCTAGAGTCTGGTGTTGAAAGGGTGATTCTAGGAACAAAGGCCGCTGAAGATTCTCAACTAATATCTAATTTATGTTGTGATTTCCCTAATAGGGTTGTATTGGCTATAGATGCTTTAAATGGATATGTGAAGACTAAGGGCTGGACAAGCGAAACAAAGATAAGACCTAAGGACTTACTAAGGAGATACTCTCATTTTCCTTTAGGAGGAGTAATTTATACAGATATTTCTAGAGATGGGATGATGAATGGAGCAAATATTAATGCCACTTTTGATCTATCTAGTAATACAAAGCATCCCATAATTGCTTCAGGGGGAATTTCTTCTTTAGATGAGATTAAGGAACTTCTAAGTCCACCTAATGATTTATCATCTATTGCAGGAGTGATTTGTGGAAGATCTCTCTATGAAGGCGCTTTTAGTCTTAGAGAGGCTATAGAGTTAGTAGAAAAGAAAAGTGAGTCTGACTAAAAGAATAATACCTTGCCTTGATGTAGACAAAGGAAGGGTCGTAAAAGGGGTTAACTTTAAGAACATAGTGGATGCTGGCGATCCTGTTGAAATTGCAAAGCGCTATGATACAGAAGGAGCTGATGAAATAGTCATGCTAGATATAACTGCTAGTAATGAGTCCCGAGGAATAACTTATCAGACTGTTGAAAAAATAGCCGGCCAAGTTTTTATTCCTCTTACTGTAGGTGGTGGAGTCAATAGCTTAGAGGATATAAAAAATCTCCTTTTATCTGGTGCTGACAAAGTAAGCATAAATACTTCTGCTGTTATCAATCCTAACTTTATACAAGAAGCCTCTGAAAGATTTGGATCTCAGTGCATAGTTGCAGCTATAGATGCTAAGCAGAGAAACGTTAATGAAAGAATTACTTGGGAAGTATTTACACACGGAGGAAGAAACCCAACGGGAATAGATGCGCTGGAATGGGCTCAGGAATTAGAAAAAAGAGGGGCAGGAGAGATACTTTTAACAAGCATGGATAGAGATGGAACAAAAGATGGTTTTGATAATACTTTGAACTTTAAAGTATCTGGGGCATGCTCTATACCCGTCATTGCTTCCGGAGGTGGAGGATCTCCTCAACACCTTTTAGAAGCAATAACCGAAGGAGGTGTAGAGGCTGTTTTGGCTGCAAGTATTTTTCACTTCTCAGAATTTTCTATTAAAGAAGTTAAAGATTTATTTTTTTATTCAAATATCCCCGTAAGGAGAGTTTAGTTTTTACAAGATCTTCTTATTCTCTATAGAACCTGAAGAACTAATTTCATAAAAAATAGGAATTCCTGTAGGTATTTCTAGTTTAACTATTTCTTTAGGGCTTAGGTTGTCAAGCTCCATAACTAAGGCTCTAAGTGAATTTCCATGTGCTGCAACAATAATATTTTTTCTTTCATTTACATGAGGCAATATCTTTTTTCTGTAATATGGAAGTACTCTTTCAGCGGTATCCTTTAAGCTCTCTCCGCCTGGTGGCGCTATGTTATATGACCTTCTCCACTTATGTACTTGCTCTTCTCCCCATTTCTCCCTTGCTTCATCTTTATTCAGTCCCGATAAATTGCCATAATCCCTTTCATTTATAGCTTTATCTTTTATTATTCTTATATCTCTCTGGTTTAATTCATTTAAGATTATTTGGGCTGTTCTTTTTGCTCTAAGTAAGACAGAAGTGAACATCAGGTCATACTTAATATCTAACTTATTTAAAGATTTTCCTGCTTCTTTGGCTTCGACTTCTCCTTTAGACGTAAGGTCTGGATCTTTCCACCCAGTAAAAAGATTTTTTTCATTCCATTCACTTTGGCCATGTCGAACAAGAATTAGAGCAGACATAATCTATATATAGCTTGATAAAAATAAATTTTATAAAAACACTATTCTAACGCATGAACCTATATAATCACGATCCAAAATGGATACATTTTTTCTTTTTATTTCTCAAAATTTAGTCGCTGTTACATTACTTTTGGCTTGTTTAGTTGCTTTGATTTTTTATGAAGGAAGGAAGGGCGGAAAAAAATTAGACCCCAATGAAGCGACTAGAAAAATTAATAGAGAAGGAGCTTTAGTTTTAGACCTTCGACCTATAGATGAGTATTCTTCAGGTCATATAGCGGGATCAATAAATGTTCAAGCTGATAAATTAGAGCAACACTTACTTTCATCAAAGCACCCCAAAGAATCTCCCATAATCCTTGTATGTAAAACTGGTTCAAGTTCAAAAAGTGAAGGAATTAATCTAATTAATGGTGGTTATTTAGATGTTAATGTCATAAACGGAGGCATAATGACTTGGCAAGGAAGTGGCTTGCCTTTATCAAAATAATTCAGCTCATTCCAAGCTCTTTTATTTTTCTAGTTAGTGTATTTCTGCCCCAGCCCAATAATCTAGCAGCTTCATTTTTTTTACCTAAAGTTTTTCCTAGTGCAGCTTCAATCATAGTCTTTTCAAACTCAGGCAATGCGAGGTCTAGAATTTCTGTTTCTCCTTTTGCTAATGAATCTTCGGCCCAAGATTTTAAAGTAGTTGCCCAGTCATTTTTTCCAATAGTGCTTTCATTTTTTAATTCTGGAGGTAAATCTTCGAGTTCAATTTGCCTAGAAGGGGCCATTACTGTTAACCATCTACAAACATTTTCAAGTTGTCTTACGTTTCCAGGCCATTCTAATTTCAAAAAGTAGTCTTCTACCTCTTGAGATAGAAACTTACTATCTTCATCTAATTCTGCAGCAGTTATTCTAAAGAAGTGTTTACAAAGAACTTGAATGTCTTCTCTCCTTTCAGAAAGTTTCGGAAGGGAAATTTTTATAACGTTAAGTCTATGAAAGAGATCCTCTCTGAACTTTCCATTTTCTACTAGCTTTTTTAAGTTTTGGTGAGTAGCTGCGATTATTCTTACATTTACGGAAATAGGTCTTCTTCCTCCTACGCTATAGAACTCACCATTTGAAAGCACTCTTAATAGTCTAGTTTGAGTTTCCAAAGGCATATCGCCTATCTCATCAAGGAAGAGTGTCCCACCATTTGCTTGTTCAAATCTTCCACTTCTCTTTTCATCTGCACCTGTAAAAGCACCTTTTTCATGACCAAAAAGCTCAGCCTCTAAAAGGTCTTTAGGTATATCTGCCATATTCAATGCTACGAAGGGTTCCCCTTTTCTTGGGCTATGTTGATAGAGTGCCTTAGCAACTAATTCTTTTCCTGTTCCTGATTGCCCCACCAAAAGGACCGTAGAATTCGAGTTAGAAAGTTTTCCAATGGCCCTAAACACCTCTTGCATAGCAGGAGCCTCACCAATTATTTCAGCTTTTGGAGCTATTTCATCTTCTTGAATATGTCCTTCTGGGCTCATAGCCCTTTCAATGACCTGAGCGGCCTCATTAATATCAAATGGCTTTGGCAAATATTCCCATGCTCCATGTTCATATGATTGAACTGCACTTTCTAAGTCTGAATGTGCAGTCATTATAATTACAGGTATTTCGGGTCTTGATTCTCTAACTTGATCTAATAAAACTAAACCGCTTGTACCAGGCATTTTTATATCAGTTATTATTACTGACGGAGAGGAACTTTCTAAACTTTTTAAGACGCCATGAGCTGAATCAAAAGTCTCGACTTTCAACCCTTTTTCAGTAAGTCCCTTTTCTAAAACCCATCTAATTGATTCATCGTCATCTACTATCCATACAATTTTTTTATTTGTCATAGTAAAACTCCAATTATTTTAATTATTACTTTCAACTCCCAAAGGTATTAGGATTGAGAACTCAGTTTTCCCTCGTTCGCTTTCATAACTAATTGTTCCATTATGCTGAGAAACTATTCCTTGGGTAATTGATAAGCCTAGCCCTGAGCCATTAACTTTAGAAGAAATCATAGGGAAGAAAATTGAGTCCTTAAGGTCTTCTGGTATTCCTGGTCCGTTATCTATTACAGATATTTTGCAGACAGTTTTTTTCGGACCATCATCAAGGATTTCTTGATGAATTACTCTGGTAACTAATTTTATTTCTGGTGAAAGAACGTCCGCTTCAATCAAAGCTTCTTTTGAGTTATTGACCAAATTTAATATACATTGCTCAAGTAAATATACATCTAAACTTATATCAGGGATGCTGGGATCATAGTCTTTACTCAAATAGATTTTGTTATCAATTAAATCTTGCTTAGTCAGACTTATTACATTCTCAAGAACTAAGTGTATATTTTGACTTTCAAAAGTTGGTTTCCTATTAGGGCCAAGTATGTTGTCCACTAAAGACGTAAGTCTATCTGTCTCACTTATAATTACTTGAGTGTACTCCTTTAGTCCATTGTCAGAGAGTTTCTGGCTTAAAAGTTGGGCAGAACCCCTTATTCCACTTAATGGATTTTTAATCTCATGTGCAAGCCCTCTTATAAAAGCAGACGTAACCTCTTGATTAGTTTGAGTTCTTAGCCTTTCTTTTATTTGACTAGAATATTCTTTATTTAAAATTTCTAAAATTAATCCTTCACCATAATACTCATTTGAAAAAGGTTTGATGTGGTAATCACAGAAAAGTTTCTTGCCCCCCTTTAAAAAAAGTAATGCATCTATTTTAGCGAATTCTCTTCTCTGATTAAGGCAGTCTAAAAAGTTCTCATAATTATCTGGTTCTTCATAGAATAATTCCTTTAATTCTTTATTGTGAGATGCAGAAAGGCTTGTATCTAGAATAGACTGCGCTGAAGGGTTGAGGTACTGAGTTTTTAAAGACTCATCTAAAACTAGAATTCCTGTGTTAAGTTCAGTTATATAGTTGTTAATTGATGTTTCCACTCATCTTCTCCGAGGAAAGAGGAAGAAGGGTTCCTCATTCCTCTTTCAAAGAGCTCTTTTCTACCTAGGTTAAAGTACCGACTATGTGAGCAATTATTTTGTAAGGATCAGCATTAGAAGCAGGGCGTCTGTCCTCTAAATATCCATTCCAATCATGCTCAATAGTGTATATAGGTATACGTATGCTTGCTCCTCTGTCACTCACACCATAAGAAAAAGTATCTATACTTTGAGTTTCATGAAGACCCGTTAATCTCATGTCATTATCAGATCCATAAGAAGAAATTCCTTCTTGATGAACCTCTCCCAGTTTTTCACACATAGATTTAAAAAGCTCTTCTGAACCTTTAGATCGCATTTCTTCATTAGAGAAATTAGTGTGCATTCCTGAGCCATTCCAATCACCTGTCTTAGGCTTTGGATGGATATTTACACCAACCCCAAAATCTTCTGCAATTTTATAGAGTAGATATCTACTCATCCATAGATCATCCGCTGCTTTAAGGCCATGACCAAAACATTGATATTCCCACTGACCTAATGCAACTTCAGCATTTGTTCCTGTTAATTGAATACCTGCATCTAGGCAAGCCTCTAGATGAGCTTCAGAAATTTCTCTTCCTTGGACATTCTCTGATCCCACACCGCAGTAATAATCCCCTTGAGGCCTAGGAGTTCCATCTTCCCATCCTAAAGGACTGCCATCTTTATTTGTAAAGAAGTATTCCTGTTCAAATCCAAACCACCATTCATCTGCAACTATTTCTGCAGCAGCCCTTGTGTTTGAGGGGTGAGTTTCATGTTCTCCTGTCTGGACTTGGCACATAACGAGATAATCCGAGAATAGAGGGCAATCATAAGTCTGTACAGGTAAAAGTAGGCAGTCTGAACTTCCACCTTCAGCCTGTTGCGTTGATGAACCATCAAACGACCATTCAGGGGGTACGTCATCCTCAGTTGCCTTTATCTTGCTTCTTATTGAGGGTTCTGGTTGAAAACCATCAAGCCAAACATATTCATAAATTTTAGTTTCTGACATTTTTTTCTCCAACTTTAAATATTAAAAATGAATAATATCACAATAAAAGCACTGGTAAAGAGCAATATCTAATATATATTGGTGCGTTATGATCTAAAAAAATGCGTTTGCACTATTTAAGTGCATTGAATATGAATATCTTCTTTGACAGGCCTTCTTTTTTTGAGAATTTCAACCATTCTAATAAGAACTTATTCCATTGATACTTCTCATCTTTATGAAACATGTTCTTATTAGGGTATTTATTTCTAGCCCAGAAAAGTTGCTTTCCATTAAATTTTCTAACTTCTGCCATCCTTACATCATGATAAACAAAGACTTCAAATCTAACTTCAGTTATATTTTTTAAATAAGAACTTTTCTGTTCTATTTCTATTTTAGAAGTATATTGAGACTCTTTAAAAAGATTTATATCTACTCTACAGTTATCAATTCCTTCTGGCAGAAGAAACGAAAAGTTTCTATCTAATTTAATTTTGGGAATAATTTCTTTTAATAAATTAAAGTTTTTTTCATAGAGCAGCAGTAAGCCCTTTAAGTTTGTCTTTGGCTTTCTTCTTAGAGTCACTCCTATGTTATTTCTATTAATCATATGATGACCATAATATTAACGCAGCTACTGATCTAAAGGGACGCCAAGTTTCTGCAATTTTCACTGTTGTCAACTTATTTGGTCTACTTTTTAAACCTTTAATGTTTTTAATAGCAACTTGAAGCCCAAGGTCTGAAGCTGGCCAAGCATCAACCCTGCCCATACAACCCAATAGATAACATTCTGCTGTCCATTCACCTATACCTTTAAACCTGGTAAGGTCTTTTATTATTTCTTCATTAGTCTTATTCACAAAATCTTCAAAAATTAATTCTCTAGAAATAACTGCTTTAGCGATACCCCTGCAATAATTAATTTTCTGCTTACTTAGTCCTGCTTCTTTTAACTTTACTGTATTAGTCTTGAGTAACTTTTCGGCAGTAAGGGGAGAGATATTACTTTTTACCCTATTAAAAATAGCTTTTGCAGAAGCAATAGAGAGTTGTTGTTCTACTATTAAATTAACTAGACCTTCAAAACCCGAAGGTCTCTCATAAAGGGTTAAATCCTTATTTAATTTAATTAAACAATGTAATTCCTTATCTACTTTTGCTAAATGAATTAGACCCTTGGTTAAAGTCTTAGGATTTAATTCTCTTTTCATTGGTATAAATTTTATTTACTACTTCATCTTTAAAGGGAAGTAGAGACTTACATCTCTCTTTATAATCTAAAATATTTGCTCTTTCTTCAATGAGAAAATTATCAATGGCTTTTCTGAATCTAGTGTCTTTAATCCAATGAGCAGAGTAAGTCTCTATTGGCAGAAATCCTCTTTTGATTTTATGTTCTCCTTGAACACCAGGATCAAATTTATTGATGCCCTTCTCTATACAATATTCAATTCCTTGGTAGTAGCAACACTCAAAGTGCATTGAATCGTATTGCTCAAGACAACCCCAATATCTGCCATAAAGGACTTTTGAGTCATAGAAATTTAATGCTCCTGCTACCGGCTTATTGTTTTTTAAATCCTTAGCAACTACTAGCAATAAATTATCGGGGAAAATTTCAGTAAGTTTTAAGAAGAAATCTAAATTTAAATATGGAGACATACCTCTTTTTAAATATGTAACTTGATAAAAGTTAAAGAAATCATTCCATAGTGTTTCTGTTATGTTTTTACCTTCAATCTTCTCGATAGTAATATTTTGATCTAATATTTTCTTTCTTTCTTTCTTAATGTTTTTTCTTTGTCTTGAAGTTAGTCCATTTAGGAAATCGTTAAATCTTTTGTAATTATTGTTAAACCAGTGAAAAGAATAACTAGTCCTTAAGCTAAACCCTGAATTCATAAAGTGCTCAAGCTCTGTGTATTCAGGTAAAAGGACATGAGCACTAGATAATTTTAAATGTGTAGAAATCTCTTCGATCGCTTCTTTAATTAGCCTTACCAGTTCTGGTATATTTTCTTCAGATAGACTGCATAGCCTGGGTCCAGAAGCAGGGGTGAAAGGTATGGCGCTTACAAGTTTGGGATAATACTCCATTCCATTTCTGTAATAAGCATCTGCCCACGACCAATCAAAAATAAATTCACCATGAGAGTCAGTTTTTAAGTACATAGGCATTAACGCAATTATTTCTTTATTTTCTTTTATTAAAAGATGGAAAGGGTACCAACCAGTTCCCTCTCCTACACATTTTGTCTCTTCAAGGGCAAGAAGGAAGGAATAATTAAGGAAAGGATAATCAGAATTTACTATTTTATTCCATACATCCTCGTCGATATTTTTTATAGATTCAGCAAATTCTACTTTCATTTATAAGTTAGTTGAGATGAAGGCACTTATAAGAATGGTTAAGCCTACCCAGTTATTTTTTTTGAAGGCTTTAAGGCACTCTTCTCTATCTGCACCTTTTATCAATGTATATTGATGGTAGATCAAAATAGTGCATAAGATAATCCCTAAATAAAAAACTAAATGAAGGTTTTCTCTGTAAGCTAAATATGTCCATAGAAGAAGAGATAATAAATGAAAAATGATAATCATCATTTGAGATCTATTTCCAAAAGTTATAGCAGAAGAATGCAGACCAATAGATAGATCATCTGCTCTATCGCTCATAGCGTAAGCAGTGTCATAGGCTAATATCCAAAAAAAACAAGCTGAAAACATAATTATTGAGGAAAGCGAAATGAAATTTAGTTCAGCTGTTGAAACCATTAATATGCCCCAAGAAAAAGCCACTCCCAGAAAGAGCTGAGGAACTTTAAAGAATCTCTTAGTTAAAGGATAGAAAATAGCTATTAAGAGTCCAATCATAGCCATAACAATAGTTAAGATATTGGTCATTATTATTAAAAATGCTGACAGGGATATCAAAATAAAAAAAAGAAATAATGCTTCTTTTGGGGTAACCTCTCCTGTTACTAATGGTCTTTCATTAGTTCTACTAACTTCTCCATCAAAATCTTTATCGAAGTAATCGTTTATAACGCAACCTGCAGAGCGCATAAGAAAAGTTCCAATGGAAAATATAATTATTAAGTCAATGGAAGGCGAGCCCTGCATTAGAATAAGAAAAGCAGTAAGAGTTGGCCACAACAAAAGAAAAGTACCAATGGGTTTATCAAACCTCATGAGTTTTCCTAACCCAATTAACTTTGTTTTCATTTATAACTTAGTTTTTATTTTTTTGCATGCGTACTTTAGTCTAGGTTGCATAGAAAGTTGAGTTAGAATGTCGGATTTTATTAACAATAAAGATTAAACTTAATGAAAAAGTGGGAATGTATAGTGTGTGGCTTGATTTATGATGAAGCAGAAGGATGGCCTGAAGACGGAATTGAACCTGGAACAGCCTGGGAGGATGTACCAGAGGATTGGGTTTGTCCAGATTGCGGAGTAGGTAAGGAAGATTTCGAGATGGTAGAAATATGAGCATCCTTTCAGCTCCAAAAAACTTAACTAGAAATGTTCTAATTGGAATGGCCGGTGGTGTTGCAATTGCTGGAGCCTTGTTTTATTCAGATGGTTTTATATCTGAAGGTTTTTCACAATTTATAGAAAAATATTTATTTAACTTAGGAGGCCAAGTATTTAAAAACCTTCTAATGCTTGTTGTTGTCCCTCTTGTTTTCTTCTCTCTAGTTTCAGGAATATCTTCTTTATCTAACATGGTTAAGCTAGGATCTATAGCAACCAAAACCATTGGATTGTATCTATTTACTACTGCTATAGCAGTATCTTTGGCCTTGTTCTTTGGTTGGACATTAAATCTTTCAGGATTTGAAGGGACAGTAGGTTCTTATATTCCTCCATCAGGAGACTCAAGTTTATACGGAACCGTCTTGAAGATATTTCCCAATAATATTTTTGGTGCGTTTATAGAAAATAATATGTTGGGTATAGTATTTATAAGCATCTTGTTTGGTGTTGCTTTAAACCTAACAGATGACTTAACAGATGGACTGTCTAAATCTTTTGAAAGATTAAATACAGTCTTTCTAAAAATAGTTTTATTAATAATGAGCTTTGCCCCAATAGGCGTATTTTGTCTAATGGGAAGCTATGTAATGGCCAAGGGGTTAAATATTTTTGGTGATTTAGCACAGTATGTTCTTATATTAATATTCGTTTTAGTATTCCATTTAATTTTTACTTACTCATTAATACTTAAACTATTTGCCAATTTAAGCCCTTTAATTTTTTATCAGAAGATGAGGAATGTTGCTTTATTTGCTTTTTCTACTTCATCAAGTGCAGCTACCATTCCGGTTACTTTAAGAACTGTAACTGACGATCTAGGGGTAAAAAAAGACGTCTCATCTTTTGTGGTGCCTGTAGGAGCTACTATAAATATGGATGGTACGGCGATAATGCAAGGATTAGCTACAATGTTTATTGCAAGCACAGTAGGAGTTGATTTAAGCCTTATTCAGTACGGACAAATAGTACTGTTGGCTATAGTTACTTCAATAGGAACCGCAGCAGTTCCTTCAGCGGGCACTGTAACTCTAGCCTTAATACTTGGATCCCTAGGCTTGCCTTTAGATGCTATAGGGTTAATTTTAGCTGTTGACAGAATCTTAGACATGATAAGAACTTCAGTAAATGTCTGTGGAGATGCAGCCGTTTCATGTATTGTTGCTAAATCAGAAAATGAGCTGGATATATCAACATATAATTCATTTAGATAAAGTTTAATTTTAATTGTTTCTGTTATCTTGTAGACTTCGCCGCTAATAAAGAGTTCTCAAAAAAAATTTTTTTGATTTAAGGAGAAATAATGATAGATAGTTATCTTGCAATACCACCCATACTAGGCTTTGTAGGCCTTTTAGTCGCACTAGGAATTTATCTCATTGTTAACAGGTTCCCCGAAGGCAATGAGAGTGTTAAAAAAATAGGTGATCAAATTCACCTTGGGGCTATGACGTTTATGAAAACCGAATATCTTTATTTAACAATCTTTGCATTTGTCGTAATCATTTTAGTTTGGTTGTCATTGGGACGAGATACTGCTACTGCAGTTTTAGCCGGCGCTCTTTCGTCTTCAATAGCAGGTTGGATAGGAATGTATTCAGCAACAAAAGCTAATGTTAGAACAGCTACAGCAGCAGCTGATTCTGGAGCAGAAACAGCTCTTTCAGTTGCATTTTATGGCGGTTCAATAATGGGTCTGTGTGTCGCTTCACTCGGCTTAATCGGACTGGGTTCACTTTATTATTTTTTAAGCGGAGATGCTCATTCTATTGAAGGCTTTGCTATGGGGGCATCCATAGTAGCTCTATTTTCTAGAGTAGGGGGGGGAATATATACAAAAAGCGCAGATGTAGGAGCAGATCTCGTGGGTAAAGTTGAAGCAGGAATACCTGAGGATGATCCTAGAAACCCTGGAGTAATAGCTGATAACGTTGGAGATAATGTTGGGGATATAGCTGGTATGGGTTCAGATATTTTTGAATCTTACTGCGGATCTATGGTCGCTTGTATTGCCATAGCTTCGACTTCAGCAGCTATTGCAGAATATAACAGAGAAGGAATGATGTTTTTGCCCTTAGCTTTAGCCTCTATAGGTTTAATATCGTCTATTATAGGAATCATAGTTGTTAGAATTTTCTCTAACTTATCTCCGGCTTTAGCAATGAGGATAGGGACTATTATGGCACCTATGATTTTTGTAACTGCTGCTTTCTTCCTTATAGATATTTTAGTGCCTAATAGTGATATTTGGTATGCAGTTGTTTGTGGTTCTGCAGGAGGAATAATTATTGGTTTAATAACTGAGTATTACACAGGTTCAAAGCCTATAATTAAGATAGCTGAGTCAGGACAGACTGGTCCTGCTACTGTAATGATTACAGGTCTGTCTGTTGGTATGCAATCAGTTGTTATACCAATTGCATGTATAGCTTTAATTATTTTTATATCAACCAAGCTAACTGGACTATATGGAGTGGGCATAGCCGCAGTAGGAATGCTTTCGACTGTGGGAATAACTATGGCAATCGATGCTTATGGTCCTGTGGCAGATAATGCTGGGGGTATAGCAGAAATGGCAGGTATGCCGCCTGAAACAAGAGAAATTACTGATGAATTAGATGAACAAGGAAATACAACTGCAGCCATAGGGAAGGGCTTTGCTATAGGAGCCGCAGCTTTGGCCGCTTTAGCAATAATAGCTGCTTTCGTTTCTACTGTTTCAGCCAATAGAGGAGAAGAACTTAAATTGTTATTAGATAACCCGATGGTTCTAATAGGTTTATTTATTGGAGGGGCAATTCCTTTTCTTATAGCTTCAATAACAATGACTGCTGTTGGTGATGCTGCTTTTGAAATGATAAATGAGATAAGAAGACAGTTCAAAGAAATACCAGGTTTGCTTGAAGGGAAGGCAGAACCAGATACTGCTAAATGTGTAGATATAGCAACTTCAGCAGCTTTAAAAAGGATGCTTTTACCAGGAGTAATTGCTGTTTCAGCGCCCCCTTTAGTTGGATTTATTTTGGGTCCTGAATCCTTAGGCGGTATGTTGGCTGGAGGGTTGCTTGCGTGCGTTTTAATGGCTCTTTTTATGGCTAATGCTGGCGGGGCTTGGGATAACGCAAAGAAGTATATTGAAAAAGGGAATTTAGGCGGAAAAGGAACTGATACTCATGCAGCAGCTGTTGTAGGAGATACGGTAGGGGATCCTTTTAAAGACACCTCTGGGCCTTCAATGAATATCTTAATTAATGTTATGGCAATAGTGAGTTTAGTAATAGCCCCCTTACTTTAATCTGATAATTTTTTTCTCATAGTAGTATGAGGTATGCCGGTATCAGACTGATATGGCTCGCACTCCTCGTAACCTAATGAGATATAAAACTTTAATGCATTTTCTCTAGCATTTAAGATCATAGTCTTTGTTCCCATATCTTTAGCAATTTCTTCTAATTTATTAACTATTAATGAACCTAAACCTTCTCTTTGAATAGATTGCTTTACAGCCATGTACCGAATTTGACCTTCATTGTCATTATTAAAATGCAGTCTTCCGCTTCCAACAATTTCAAGGTCTTTATTTAAGGCTATTAAGTGATGACTTCGATCTTCTAAATTATCTTTTAAACTTTCTTTAGACATACCAAGAGGTTTTCTTAGCATTTCCCATCTGAAATTAAAATATTCCTCCCATTCTGATTTAGTTTTAGGTGATTTGATGGTGTAATTCATTAGATAAGTAATAAGTTTTTTAATTTTAATGATGATTAAGAAAGATAATATTTTTGAATCTAGTAATTTTAACGACTTACCCTTTTCTTTCAATGAAGAAGTTACTGAAGTATTCGAAGATATGATAGATAGATCTGTTCCGGGTTATAGATCCAGTCTAAAAATTATAGAAGAGTTAGGTAAAAGATACTTTAAAGAAGATACCTCTTGTTATGACCTGGGATGTTCTCTTGGTGGTTCTACATTAAGTCTTTTAAGAGCTATTAAGGGAAGAGAGGGAAAGATTTACGCAGTAGATAATTCAAAAGCTATGATCACGGCATGCAGTAAAAAATTTACTGATTTAGAGAAAGTCTATTTTCTTAATCAAGATATTGAAGCCACAGAGATTAAAGATGCCTCTATAGTTGTTTTAAATTTTGTTCTTCAGTTTCTCGATACTGAAAAAAGAAGCAGTTTTTTAGATAAAGTTTTTTCTGGGATGAGAAAAGGGGGACTCTTAATCTTGTCAGAAAAGATACATTTTGATAATAAATTAAGAAATAAGACTCTTTTTAATTTACATCATAATTTCAAATTTAAGAATGGATACACTCAGATGGAAATTTCTAGAAAAAGAGATGCTCTAGAAGGGGTCTTGGTGACTGATTTAGAAGAAGATCACAATAATAGACTTAAGAAATTAGGGTTTAGAAACACAAGAAAAGTTATGAGTAATTTAAATTTTCTAACTTTAATATCTGAAAAATAGTGACTGTATTAGGTAAGAATTGGATGGATCTTTTAAAAGAATTTGATTCTGAACCCTATGGAGGTTTAAAAGATAAAAGGATTGAGGCTTGGAAAGAAATAATTACAAATTTGCCTCAAATTGAATCTTCTAAACTAGATTTAGAGAATGGAATAATAGTTCAAGGTAATTGGAATAAAGGAGATGAAAAAAAAGCTCAGGAAAAATTATTAAGACTTATGCCTTGGAGAAAAGGTCCTTTTAGCATAGGAAATGTATTCATAGATGCTGAATGGAGATCAAATATGAAATGGGATCGTATTCTTGATTTGAACATAGAATTTGAAGGAAAGAATATTTTAGATGTAGGATCAGGCAATGGTTATTATGGTTTTAGAATGCTGGGTAAGAAGGCCCAGTTTGTTATCTGTCTTGAGCCAAATCTTTCACATTTGACTCAATTTCTAGCACTAAATCACTTTATTAAATCAAAAAATATAAGAATGATCCCCAGGAGGATTGAAGAAATAAACTTTTCAGATAAATCCTTTGATTTAGTATTAAGTATGGGAGTTTTATACCATCAAAGAAATCCTGAAAATCATTTAAGCCTTTTATCTTCTAACTTAAAAGAGGGTGGTAAGTTAATAATAGAAACTTTAGTAGCTCCTGACAAATATGGGGAAGCCCTAGTACCAGAAAAAAACTATGCAAATATGCCAAATGTTAGGTTTGTTCACACAAAAAAAGGGTTAAATAACTTAATTAAAAAAACTGGTTTGAGAATATTAAAGATAGGTTCTTCGGTAAAAACTTCTCTTGAAGAGCAGAGGTCAACTAAATGGATGCCTTTTAGGTCTTTAGTAGATGGGTTGAATATAGATCTAGATAAAACTGTGGAGGGCTTGCCAACTCCAAACAGGGTGGTTTTGGTTTTGATCAAATCATGAGTCTGAGTAATCAAGTCTGGATCCAATCCATCTTTCAATAAGAGACCTGGCTTGAATTTCATTAGTCTTAGCAATAAGAAGTGCTTCTTCTTGAGCTAATTCTAATAGATCAGAATCTCTGATTGGATTTGCTATCTTTAGATTCATCAAACCAGATTGCCTTAACCCATGAATATCTCCACCTCCTCTAAGTTCTAGATCTTTTTCCGCTATGATAAATCCATCATTTGTATCTTCCATGGTATTTATTCTTTCTTTAGCTAGATCAGTAAGGGGCTCTTTAAAAAGCAGAAGGCAGTGTGAATCCGAATCAGCCTTTCTACCAACTCTACCTCTTAGTTGGTGAAGTTGTGCTAGACCTAGCCTTTCAGGATTCTCTATTATCATTAAGGTGGCCTCAGGTACGTCTACTCCCACTTCTATAACAGTTGTGCATACTAGTAACTGTATATCTCCTCTTCTAAATTTATTTATTACTTTATCCTTTTCCTCTTTTTTTAAGCGGCCATGAACTAATCCTGTTCTAACTTTAGGTATTTCTTTACTTATTTCTTTAAAGAGTTCTTCAGCAGCTTGTGCTTCAAGTTCATCTGAATCCTCTATGAGGGTACATACCCAGTAAACTCTTTGACCTTCTAAGCATACTTCTTCAATACGTTTTATAACTTTACTACGCATTGAATTTGGCCTTGAAGTAGTTTTTACTGGCCTTCTTCCTGGCGGCAATTCATCAATTATTGAAGTATCTAATGCTCCATAAACTGTCATAGAGAGGGTTCTTGGTATTGGAGTAGCAGTCATTATAAGTTGATGAGGACTTTTTTCTTTATCTCCTCCCTTTTCAAGTAAAGTAAATCTTTGGTGTACTCCAAATCTGTGTTGCTCGTCTATTATCGTTAAACCCACAGATTTAAAAATAACGTCTTTCTGAAATAATGCATGAGTTCCAAGTAAAACCTGAGTATCTCCATTTACTAAATCTAAAAGAATTCTTTTTCTTTCTTTTGCTTTAGTTGAACCCAAAAGTAGATCTACTTTTATTCCTAAGTCAGTAAACCATCCAGTTAAATTCTCGTAATGCTGTTCTGCTAGGATTTCTGTAGGACACATAAATGCTGTTTGTAAACCATTATGAGCAGCTTGTAAGGCTGCCAGAGCAGCTATGACTGTTTTTCCTGAACCCACGTCTCCTTGTAAGAGCCTTCTCATAGGGGTTTTTTGATTAAAATCTTGTTTTATTTCGCTCCACACTCTAGTTTGAGCATTAGTCAAAGTGAAACCAAGTGAACTCAGGAACTGATCTTCCTTCTTAGAACCAGATCTCATTTGAGGCGGTTTTCTTAATTCAGTTTCCCTCTTTAGCATACCAGAACAAAGTATATGAGCTACGAGTTCTTCTTTGATTAACTTCTTTTGAGCTGGATGTTGTCCAGAAGAGAGTAACTCCAAACTTGTTTCAGTAGGTGGGTTGTGAATAAAACTCAGTGCACTTAGTAAATCTTTGAAACCTTCTTTATGATCAGTTTCCCAGATTTCTTCCAATAAATTGTTTTTCTTACAGTAAACAATGGATTCCTGAATTAATTTTCGTAACCTCCCTTGCTGGAGGTTAGAAGTAGAGGGATAAATTGGAGTTAAGTGATCTTCTATTTTTGGCTCTTCGTCTTTAGAGAATACTTGATACTGCGGGTGTATCATTTCTTTGCCTTTAGGCCCATGTCTTATATTTCCAAAACATCTTATTTTATGACCTTTCTTAAGAGTTTTATGTTGAGCTAAAGCAAAATGAAACATTCTCATGGTCATTCTTCCTGTTCCATCAAATATTTCAGTTATAAGCATTCTTTTTCCTCGGAATACCACTGTTGAATTAAGTATTTCACCTTCAACTAATAAAGGTATTTCATAAGGAGCATCCCCTATGGGAGTTAGATTTGTTCTATCTTCATACTTATAAGGAAGATGGAATAGAGCATCCTCTACATTGAAAATTCCTAAATTGCCCAAAAGTTCAGAAATTTTTGGACCAACCCCCTTTATTTTATTTATTGGGTGGTTTTGTTTACTGCCTTCAGGCATGAGTAACTAACTTTTAGTTGTGAACTATTATTCCTTCTATTTCTATTAATGAATCAAGAGGTAGTTTGGATACTTGAATTGCTGCTCTGGCAGGATAGGGTTCAGAGAAGAATTCCTTCATAATTTCATTAACCTTTTCAAATACTCCAAGATCAGATAAGTAAACATTCAGTTTCACTATTTCATTTGTTGTAGCACCGGAAGCTTGACAGACTGCCACTATGTTCTTAAAGGTCTGTCTTATTTGATCTTCTTCACCCTGAGCGAGTTTCATAGTTTGTGGGTCTAAAGGGATTTGTCCAGACATAAAAGTCATAGTCCCAGAAGTTATTGCTTGAGAATAAGTCCCTATAGCTCGAGGCGCATCCGTTGTTTCTATCTTTTTTTTCATAATGTTATTAATGTATTGTCCTAACCTCTCTTGATTCTTGATCATGTATCCTGTTTATTGATGAGATATTTTTTAGGCTTCTAATTTTTTTCATTATTGAAGCTAAGTGATCTCTGCCTTTAACTTGCAAAGTCATGTTAAATTCAACATGATCAATATCAATTTCAAGAGTTTGTATTGATTCAATATTTGTTTCAGAATTAGTTATAGTCGATGCCAAAGTAGCCAATAAACCAGGTTCATCATAGGCTTGAATTCTTATATCAGCAGAGAACTCTCTATCTAATTCTTCATGCCAATATACAGGGGAGCACTGAGATGGATCTTGTCTAAAAGGAAGAATGTTCTTACATCTTTCTTGATGGACTACTAGCCCTCCTGAAGTGAAATGACCTATAACTGAATCCCCAGGTATTGGCTTGCAACAATTTCCATAATTCACCACAAGACCTTCGGTTCCAGTAATTTCTAGAAATAGACCAGAGTTTTTTTGATTTGAATTCTCCTGATTAAGGAATCCTATGATTTGTCTTGCAACTACATTACCCACTCTGTTTCCCAAGCCAATCTCCTCTAGTAATTTATTTAGGCTTCTAACTCCTATAGCTTTTAATGCCTCAGTTAGTTTCTCTTTTCGTAGGTGTCTTAATTTCACATTTAAAGAACCTAAAGATTGATCAAGTAATTGCTTACCTAGTTTTCTTGCTTCTGACTTTTTTAAGTTACTCAAATAATGTCTAATACTATTTCTAGCCCTAGAAGTGACTGCAAAATTTAGCCATGCAGGTGAGGTTTGAGGAAGCTTCTCTCTCAAGATCTCTATTGTTTGACCGCTTTCCAGGGGAACACTTAGAGGTGCTAATTTCCTATTTATTCTGCAAGCCCTGCAATGATGCCCTATGTCTGTATGAACAGCATAGGCAAAATCTATTGCAGTAGAACCTGCAGTTAATTGGATTATCTTCCCTTCGGGAGTGAAGACATAAATTTCATCAGGAAAAATATTTGTTTTTACCGACTCTATGAAATCTTTAGAAGTGTCAAAGTTGTCTCTTAATTCCAATAAGTCAGAAACCCATCTCCTAGCTTTTTGTTGAGGTCCTGTTTCGGTGCCTTCTCCCATTTTATAGACCCAGTGAGAGGCTATACCATTTTCAGCCATCTCATTCATGTCCCTAGTTTTGACTTGTATTTCTATTGGCTGTCCATCTAGCCCTACAACACCAGTATGTATTGATTGATAGCCATTTGATTTAGGAATTGAGATGTAATCTTTGAATCTTCCTTCTATAGGTTTAAATATACTATGCACAACACCTAGAGTTTTATAACAATTATCTGCGCTATCGACTATTACTTTAAATGCACTAACATCAGTTATTTCTTCAAAAGATCTTTTGTTTATTTTCATCTTTCTGTAAACGCTATATGTATGCTTTTCTCTTCCTTCCACGTATGCCGGAATCCCTTGATCAACTAATTTCTTTTCTAGAGCCCTTTTAATTTTGTTGAGTAATCTTTTTTGATTTCCTCTATTCTTTTTTAGGGCTACTCTTAACCTTCTATATCGAATGGGATAAAGAACCTTAAAAGACCTATCTTCTAGCTCTCTATATACATGATTCATACCAATTCTGTGTGCTAAAGGAGCATAAATTTCAAGAGTCTCTTTGGCCTTTCTTTTTTGTTTATCAGTTTCAAGAAATTCAATGGTCCTCATGTTATGAAGTCTATCTGCAAGCTTTACTACTATTACTCTTATGTCATTGGACATAGCTAAAATCATCTTTTGAAAGTTTTCTGCATTTGCTTCAGCTTTAGACACCATATCAAGTTGATCTAACTTACTAACTCCATCAACAAGATCAGCTACATTCTTATTGAACTTTTCCTCTATTACTTTTTTAGGCACTCCACAATCTTCTATTACATCATGAAGCATTGCAGCAGAAAGGCTATCTTCATCCATATGGAATGAACTCAAGATATTAGCTACAGCTATAGGGTGGCTAACATATGGATCTCCACTTGTCCTGAATTGACCCGAATGAGCTTCATGAGCAAACTCATAAGCCTTATGAACTTGCTCAATCTGATTGGGCTTTAGATAGTCCGATAACTTTTTAGATAAGGCTTCAATTGATTCCATAAGTCCTTATGTTAGCCTTAATTAGGCAACAAAAAAATAATTTAGTAATATTTATTCTTGAGGAAGGTCTTCTGCAGCAAGTTCTTCTGAGAATTCGTCTTCTAGGTCTGATATATCAACAGTAAGCTCATTGATATTATCTGCTGTTACTGTTCCTGCTTCAATTTCCCTTAAAGCCATTACAGTTGCTTTATCATTTTCCCATTCCAAAGTTGCTTTTCTTCCACCAGTAGCTAACTGCTTTGCTCTTTTAGCAGCTAAAATTATTAAGTCATACCTAGTGGGGACTTTATCCAGACAGTCTTCAACAGTAACTCTAGCCATAAATTTTTCTCTAGTAAAAAAGGAGGAGGCATTCTACAGTATATTTGATTATTCTTCCAATAAAGCCTTTATAGAGTCTTTAACAAGAGATTTTCTTTTTTCTAGTAGTTCTTTCTCATCAATAATTATATTTTTTAAGTCTTCAAGCGCAGATTCAAAATCATCATTTACTACTAGGTAATCAAAACTTTTACCATTTTCAATCTCTTTTCTTGCTTCGCCTAACCTTTTTTGTATTTCCTCTATTTTATCTAATCCTCTAGAATTTAATCTCAGCTCTAATTCAGTATAAGAGGGAGGCAAGATAAAGATAGTCTTGGCATCTGAATAGATTTCTTTAACTTGATTAGCTCCTTGCCAGTCAAGTTCGAGAATTACATTCATATTTTCGCTTAGTTTTTGTTTAACCCAAGACTTGCTTGTGCCTTTGAAATCTCCAAAAACTTCAGCAAATTCTAAAAAATCATTATTTTCTATCATTTTCTTGAACTTCTGTTTATCTATAAAAAAATATGATTCTCCATGCTTCTCATTCTCTCTCTTGGGTCTAGTAGTAAAGGAGATACTGAGAATAAAATTTGGATTTTTTATTTTTGTTAATAAAGCAGCTATAAGAGAGGTCTTTCCTGCACCTGAAGGAGCTGATATGACTATAAGTTTTGCCATGTTTTCTAAAATGAGGTTATTCTAGGATGAAAACAATTACAATACTTGTTTAAGTAAATATTTTATTTGAGTTTTGAACACTAATGGCAGAGTTAGAAAATAGATTTTTGGAATTAGCCATAGATCTTAAAGCATTATTATTTGGAGATTTCACTCTAAAATCAGGAAAAAAGAGTCTTTTCTTTTTTAATATCTCAGTATTTTTAGAAACTGGTAATTTAGCTGAATTAGCCGAAATGTACAGCGAAAAGATTACTGAATTAAACTTAGACTATGATGTAATATTTGGACCAGCTTATAAAGGTATCCCATTAGCTTCTGCAGTGGCAACAACTCTAAACCAGAAAAGTTCTAAGAAAATCCCTATTTGCTTTGATAGAAAAGAAGAAAAAAATCATGGTGAAGGTGGTAGTCTTGTAGGATCTGTAAAAGACAAGAAAGTTCTAATCATTGATGATGTTCTTACGATGGGAACAGCTTTAAAAAATTCAATTAGACTAGTAAAAGAGTCTGGAGGGACTATTTCTGGAGCAATAATTGCTTTAGATAGGCAAGAGCAAGATCAAGGAGGGGAAGTTAGTAAGACGTTAATGGATGAATTTGGTTTCCCTATCTTCTCAATTTCAGATCTATCTAGTCTTATAATCTTTTTAAAAACTTCAGGCCATGAAGGTATTGCTGAAAAGCTAAGAGTTTCATTAAATGAGTAGATATGTTTACAGGAATTGTTGAAGCTAGGGGGCTAGTATTAAAAAAAGATATTCTTTCTTCAGGTCTAGTGCTTCATGTTGAAGTTCCCGAGGGATTCAATAAAGATCTAAAGAAAGGAGCAAGTATTTCTGTTAATGGGGTTTGTTTGACAGCTACTGAATATACAGAAAATAGAATATCTTTTGATGTTATAAAGGAAACTTTAAGATCAACGAATCTCGAAGATCTAAATGAAACTTCAGAAGTAAACATAGAGAGATCGCTAAAATTCGGTGATGAAGTAGGTGGGCATATATTATCCGGACATGTGTGTTGTGCTTGTAAAGCGAAATTAAACAAAACGGGGAATGAAATAGAGATTTCAGTTGAGAAACCAAAGAAATGGGGAGAGTATATTTTCCCTAAAGGTTATGTGGCTTTAAACGGAGTAAGTTTGACTGTAGGAGAAGTTGAAGAAGAAAGTTTTTCAGTTTATTTAATACCTGAGACAATAAAGTCTACTAATTTGCTCTCAGTAGAAGATGGAGCCAAACTTAATTTAGAAGTAGATCAGAGTGCTGTAGCACTTATAAAAGGAAAAAGGGGGAAAGAATGAAAAATTTAACAATTATAGTATTTATAGGATTGCTATTTATTTTTCCGTTATCTTCAAAAGAATCAACAGCTTTTGAGTCAACATATCAACCAAGTGAAAGTGGAAATATTTATATTAAAGATGCCAAAATTTTTACTGGTACAGGAAGTAAAATTGAGAAAGGAAATATTTTAATTTCCTCTAATAAAATCAAAGCTATTGGGGAGGACGTAATGCAACCCGCTGATGCAAGAGTAATTGATGCAAATGGAAAGTGGGTAACTCCAGGAATTATAGATATTCATTCGCATATGGGAGTTTATCCTGCTCCCAATTTGAGGTCGAGTTCCGATGGGAATGAGTCAACAAGTCCAGTAACAGCTCATGTATGGGCTGAACACTCAGTTTGGACGCAGGACCCACAAATGCCTCTTGCTCTAAAAGGAGGAATTACTACTTTTCACGTATTGCCAGGATCGGCAAATTTAATTGGAGGGAGAGGTGTTACTCTTAAAAATGTTTGGTCTAGAACAGTACAAGGTATGAAATTCCCTGGGGCTCCTTACACTTTAAAGATGGCTTGCGGAGAGAACCCTAAGAGAGTTTATGGTGGAAGGGGTACAGAGCCATCTACAAGGATGGGCAATGTTGCTGGATACCGCAAGGCTTGGATAAGGGCTCAAAATTACAGAAATAATATTACAAAATATGAGTCTAAATCAGATGAAGATAAAGAATTAGAGAGTGCACCTTCCAGAGACTTAGAACTTGAAACTCTTCTAGGCGTATTAGATGGGGAAATTCTAATCCAAAATCATTGTTATCGAGGTGAAGAGATGGCCATAATGTTGGATGTAGCTAAGGAGTTTAACTATAGAGTAACCACTTTTCACCACGCAATAGAGGCTTATAAGGTGGCAGATATCCTAGCTGAAAATGAAGTCTGTGCAGCAGTGTGGGCTGACTGGTGGGGATTTAAACATGAAGCATTTGATATGGTTTGGGAAAATGCTGCGATTATCGATCAGGCTAAGTCTGCAACTGGTTGCGCGATAATTCATTCAGATTCTGCTGTTGGTATACAAAGATTAAATCAAGAAGCTGCTAAAGCTATGGCTGCTGGTAATAGAGCAGGATTAAATATACCGGCTGCTAGAGCAATTCAATGGATAACTTTGAACCCAGCGAAAGGACTTGGAATAGACGAAAAGACTGGATCTTTAGAGGTTGGGAAAATGGCCGATATAGTGATTTGGGACGGTAATCCTTTCAGTGTCTACACTAAAACTGAAAAAGTTTTCGTAGATGGTGTACTCCTCTACGACAAAGACAACCCTTCAACACCAAAGGCCACTGATTTTGAGTTAGGTATTATTAATTCGGAGGAGGACAGACTATGAATTCCAATAAAATAATAATTAGCCTTCTTTTTTTAATAATTTCTTCTTTATCTTTATCAGAAGAATTAATTTTTAAAAATGCAAAAATACATACAGCAACTGACAGAGGTACCCTTGAGAATACTGATCTCTTAATTAGAGACGGTAAGATAATTAGAATAGGAAAGAATTTGACTTCATCTAGAGCTAAAGTCAAAGACCTAAAAGGTAAAGTAATTTCTCCAGGTTTAATAGCCCCACTATCTCAGTTAGGGATAATAGAGATTGAGTTGGTACCAGAAACTAGGGATGATAGGTCTGATATTTATTCAGCAGGATTGAGTATTGATTCAGCTTTTAATCCTTCGTCTACGCTCATTCCTTATAACTTGAACGGTGGAATCACTTTAAGCCTTACTTCACCAAGCAGTTCAGGTTTATTCTCTGGTCTAACCTCAGTTTTCTCACTATCAGGCTCTTTAGAAGATAGCCTTATAAGCTCAAATATAGCTTTATCAGCAAACATTAATGGGGGTGAGGACTCTCTGGCTGCTAAAATTCAATTATTGGAAGACTCTCTAGACCTTTCTAAATTAGTAGAGCCTGATTTTTCTTTTAACGGTGGAAGTGATCTTTTTGTTCCAGAAGATGTTAATTATTCAATAAGGGACTTATTGGCTATTAAAAGGGTGATGAGTAAAGAAATACCTTTAGTGGTAAGAGCTAATCGTGCTTCAGACATATTAACCTTAATTAAATTTGCTCAAAGAAAAGACATCAATCTTATAATAAATGGCGCTGAAGAAGGTTGGAGGGTGTCAGAACAGTTAGCTAAAGCTAAGATTCCCGTAATACTGAGACCCATAGATAATATTCCTAATTCATTTAATGAGCTTGGATCAAGATTAGATAATGCTTATTTATTGCATCAATCGGGTGTAAAAATTTTAATTAGTTCTCACGAAACTCATAATTCTTATCTAAGTAGACAAGGAGCAGGGATAGCAGTTTCTTATGGTCTACCTTGGGAGGAAGCCCTTAAAGGCTTGACCAGTAACATAGCGGATGTTTTTAAAATTTCGAAGAGAGGTTCTATAAAACTAGGACATATAGCTGATATTGTAATTTGGAGTGGAGACCCTCTAGAGGTAACAACTTTTGTTGAAGAAGTCTACATTGCAGGTAAACGTATACCTACAAAGAGTAGGTCGATGAGGCTAAAAGATAGATATATAGATAATTAAACTATTCTGATAAATTTTGTTTAACCATCCTGCTGACTATAGACATATCAGCTTTACCTTGTAATTGAGACTTTAAAGATCCCATTACTTTTCCTATATCTTGAGGAGATTGGGCATTTAGGTCATTTACAGTTTTAGATACTATTTTTTCTATTTCTTCCTCTGTAAGCTGTTCTGGTAGAAATTCAGTAAGACTTTTTATTTCTCTTTCTTCTTTTTCAGCGAGTTCATCTCTACCTGCAGAAGAAAATTGACTAGAAGAGTCTTTTCTCTGCTTTATCATCTTTTGAAGGATTACTATTATTTCCTGATCTGTTAAATCAGATTTTTTATCAATCTCTTCCTTTTTTATTTCTGAAATAGCCATCCTTAGAGTAGTTGTATTCTCCTTATCACCGCTCTTCATTGAAGACTTTATAGCCTCACTTATCAGAGGTTTTATTAAATTATCAGCCATTAAATGGTTTTAATTAGAAGCGTGGAGGGCGACCAAGACGATTTTTTCTTTGATTTTTTGCTTCTCTTTTAACAGCAGCAGCAGCTTTTCTTTTCCTGACTGATGTAGGTTTTTCATAAAACTCCCTTTTTCTAATTTCAGGGACAATTCCAGCTTTTTCACAAGCTCTTTTAAACTTACGTAATCCAACATCAAAGGATTCACTGCTCTTAATTTTTATAGAAGGCATAATTTATATCTGATTTAAGTCGCGCAATTCTATAGAAGGCAATAAATTTTGGAAAGTCTTTCTTTTTTTTATTTAATTGACAGAATAGTTATTTTTTAAGATAAAAGATGAGAATTTTAGGTATTGAAACCTCTTGCGATGAGACAGGTATAGCTATCTATGACAGTTCTTCAAATAAGATTTTGTCAGAGAATATCTTCTCTCAGGCATCTAGTCATGCTCAGTATGGAGGAGTGGTTCCCGAGCTTGCATCTAGGGATCATATTTCAAAATTATTGCCCCTAATTTCATTAACCTTTCATCAAGCCAAGATTAAACCTAGACAAATTGATGCTATTGCTTATACAGCAGGTCCAGGTCTAAGAGGGCCATTATTAACAGGAGCAGCTTTAGCAAACTCATTAAGCCGTGGATGGGGAAAGCCTTGTATAGGAATTAACCATATGGAAGCACATTTACTTGTAAATCTATTAGAAAAACCAAGCCCCGCTTTCCCTTTTTTAACCCTCTTGATTTCTGGAGGGCATTGTTTACTAGTTAAAACTATTGATATAGGTAAATATGAATTACTTGGGCAATCAAGAGATGATGCAGTCGGAGAAGCTTTTGATAAGGTAGCTAAATTGTTAGGTTTAAATTATCCGGGTGGTCCAGAAATAGAAAGAATTGCAAAAAAAGGAGATCCCCGCCACTTTGATTTACCTCAGCCAATGGTTAAGGAAGATAACTTAGATTTTAGTTTCAGCGGTTTAAAAACAGCAGTCTATTATTTAGTTAAGAAGAAAAAAAAATTAGATATGAATTTTAAATCAAATATCGCAGCTTCTTTTCAGTACGCTGTATCTGAGACTCTTATTAATAAATGCAATAAAGCTATTGAAGAAAATTATCTTAATAAGCTAGTTATAGGAGGAGGAGTAGCCTCTAATGCTTATTTAAAGAAGAGATTTAAAGAAAACATTCCTAATGTGGAATTATTTTATCCTAGACAGGAAAGATGCACTGATAATGGTGCAATGGTAGCTATTGCAGGATTTTACAGATTAAGTAAGAGTAAGAATATTGATAAAATAGATATAAAACCCAAGTGGAGCTTATCTGAGATTTAAAGTGGATAAAATATTCATAAGAAATTTAGAAGTGGAAGCCATCATAGGTATTTATGACTGGGAGAGGGAAGTTAGACAATTAATATCTATAAGCCTTGAACTTAGCTTTGATATTAGCAAGGCAGGAAAGTCAGATAATATTAAGGACGCTTTAAATTACAAAGAAATCTCTAAAACTATTATTAAGCTAGTTGAGGGTTCTAAGAGTAAGCTTTTAGAACATTTAGTTGAAAAAGTAGCTAAAACTATTTTAGAAAATTTTCCTGTTTCTTCTGTAGTAGTTACCGCTGAAAAACCTGGGGCTTTAAGGGGATCTCAATCTGTTGGTATAACAATAGAGCGATCTTAGTGGTTCAGGTTTACTTAAGCATAGGCAGCAATATAGATGCTGAAAGAAATATTGAAGAGGCCAAAAAAAATCTTAACGAGAAATTTGACTGTATTTTTTCTAGTAAATACTATTCAAAAGCTGAAGGCTTTAAAGGAAAAAACTTTATAAATTTAGTCGCAGGATTTAAGACAGATCTTAGCCCCCAAAGTATTAATGAGGTTCTTAAAGATATAGAAAGATCTATGGGAAGAGGTGTTAGCCAAAAAGGAATGAATGACAGGGTTATTGATCTTGATTTGTTGTTATTTGGAGATCTTATTACTGAAAATAATGATTTTGTTTTGCCTAGTAGTGATATAGAGGAATATCTTTTTGTATTAGAGCCTTTAGTTGAGCTAGCAGGCGAATTGTTACATCCAGTCCTAGAAGTTTCCTTTTCAAAAATACTAGAAGAAAGATTTATATAGGCTCTCCATAACTCCTTGCTATCTCAATCTTATTTTTCTCTTCTTCTGGTAAAAACTTACATGCTGTCATAAGGCAACCAAGAGTTATTACTAAAACACAAGTACACAAAGCAAGTGCAGTTCTAATTGAATCACCATCATTTACCCCCTGAGAAATTAAGATATCACTAACTTCTCCAGTAAGGTATGGTCCTAACGCCATACCCAACATGCTTAACATAAGTATGAAAAAAGCACCTGCGATGGCCCTCATTCTTGGTAAAACTAGATCAGCTATTGTGGAAACTCCCAAACCTAGCCACATTGGAGCTATGAAGCTAAAAGCAAAGTTCCAAAAATAAGAAAAATATAAATTTTCTACATATAAATAGAGAAGAGAAGAAGGGACTATCAACAAAGTTACACACATAATTATATATAACCGTCCATTAGGGTAATTCTCTCTCAATTTATCTCCAAGTAAGCCGCCTGTGACAATACCCAATAAACCTCCTATTGCAGTAAATAGACCCAAAACAGTACCAACCTCAAGTATTTCAACCCCGTGATTTCGCAAATAAAAAATAGGTTGAAAAGCTCCATGTGCATACTGGACAAAAGGGATAAAGGGAAGTCCAATAAGGCACAGTAGATGAGCTTTACTCCTAAAGATTACAGAAAATATTGCAGGATCTCTCAATCTTAAACTTTGTATCCAACAAGCTATAAAATAGCTACCTATACCAAAAGCAACCCACTGTTCAATATCCCCTGTTCTTGAGGTAAGAAAAGAACAAAAGATAAATATAAAGACGGCAATGGAAAAATTTATAAACAAATTTTTATATAATTTTTCTTGGCCTATTAAAGAAAAGGGCGTTAAGCCAATCATTTCTTTAATCATTTCTCTAAAGGGGTGAGGATGTTGGCTTGTTTCAATTCCATCACTTAAACCTCTTTTGGGTTCTCTTATCTGCCAGGTGACTAATGCAAGAAGTAAACCGGGAAGACCAACGGCTATAAAAGCAGCCTGCCAGCCACGGATTCCAAATGGTGCTAAGGAAGGGTCGGGAAATTGGGTATTCCAATAATCCACTATTGCTCCACCTAAGAATAAACCTATACCAGAACCAATATAAACACCACTAGAATAAATAGCTAATACCGTTGTTCTTACTTTAGGAGAAAAATAATCTGAAAGTAGAGAATAAGCAGAAGGACTTGCACTAGATTCTCCTATACCTACACCTATTCTATAAAAAGCTAAGGCAAAGAAAGACTTAGCTGTTCCTGATAAAATTGTGAAAAAACTCCATGTAGCCAGCCCTATAGTTATAAGGTTTTTTCTTGTCCAAACATCAGCTAGTCTACCTAAAGGAATTCCCACAACAGAGTAAAAGACTGCAAAAGCTGTCCCGTATAAAAAACCTATACCGCTATCCGATATTCCAAGATCTGCCTGAATCTCTTCGGCCAAAATAGAAAGAATTTGTCGGTCTATAAAATTAAATACATAGACGACAACAAGAATAGCGAGGGCGAATTTAGCGTAACGCCCTCCAATTTCTGGATGACTTGATTCTTTTTTCATATTTCAGGAATTTATTTTTGCAGTGGCTGTTCCTGTTATTACTGCAACTCCATCTTGATTAGTAGTGACTATTTCTAAGTCTACAAGGCTTTCACCTTCCTCTTCTCTTATATCTGTAACTGTTGCAACACTTGTTAAGGTATCACCAGGCCACACTTGGCTAGTGAACCTAACACCATATTTCTTTAAAGTACCATCACCAACATAATTAGTTACCATCCTGCCTGTCATGCCCATAGTTAACATTCCATGAGCAAAAACAGTGGGGTAACCAGCAATTTTTGTAGTAAATATTTCATCAGTATGTAGGGGATTGTAGTCCCCAGAAGCTCCTGCATACTGAACAATCTGAGTTCTTTTAAGATCTTCAACTAATACTTCAGAGTGAGTATCACCTATTTTTAATTCACTTGCTTTTAACATGCTTACTCCTTAACTATCTACAGGTCTTTCAGTTTGAACACCAACGCCTGTAGCTGTTATAACAAGGTCTCCATTTTGATTCCTATATTCTGTTACAGATTCACTAAACTTAAGTTTACCTGCTCTTTTACTTTCCTTCTCCCAGGCATTACCAGGTTTATTTGTAGCTGTTAAAACGTCTCCAGCCTTAAGCGGTAAATGGTATTCAAAATGCTGTTCAGCATGGAGTCCGCCTGCAGCACCAACTCCACTTCCACCTCCACTTCCGCCGGAGGAAGGCTTTAATCCTGTAGGTTCTTTTCCTGATCCAAACCATCCTTCACCACCTGTTTTTGGTCTAAGAAAGTAATCAGGATCGAACTGCGCACTAGATTGCGCAAAAGTTGGGGGGGCAATTATTCCCTCACAACCGGATTCTGACTTATGTTCTTCATCATAGTAAACAGGATTATCATCTCCTATTGACCTAGCAAACATCATTATGTGACTTGCTTCTATTAAAAATTTGTTTATTGCCATTATTTCTCCTTTTTTTTAAATTTTCTACATCAAACTGAAGATTGGTAACTTTAGATAAAGTTCTCTTCTATAAGTTTCCAAGCTCCTTCAGCTAGAGGTCTAACTCGAGCAGCCATATCTTTTGCATGTTTACTTGCTGCAGTACCGTCTCTAACTCTCCCTAAAATTCCTTGTAAGATTCCAGCAGATTTAAATAAATTGTAAGCCATGTATAGCTCCCATTCATCTTTTAAATCGTACCCAGTGATATCACTATACTTAGATACGTATTCTTCTTCAGTTGGTATCCCAGCTTTTTTACAGTATTCCTTGCTTGATAGATTAGGGTTTAATCTATATTGCATACAGTGATAGCTGAAATCAGCGCAAGGATCACCTAAAGTGGATAATTCCCAGTCTAATATAGCAATTACCTCTGGTTTTTCTTTATGTAACATTAAATTGGTAAGACTAAAGTCCCCATGAACAATTCTTAAGGGTTTATCAGAAGGAAGATTGTTAGGAAGCCAGTCAATTAATTTATTCATCTCTAAAATTTCTTCTGTTTCAGAGTCTACATACTGCTTTGTCCAAATAGAAACTTGTCTTCCAACATAGTTACCGGGTTTACCAAAACTTTCTAAATTTATTTCAAGAGGATCTACAGAATGAAGTTTCGCTAAAGTGTTATTCATTGAAGTATAAACTCCTGAAGCTTCTTCATTAGACGAATCTGACATTGATGGATCCCATAAAACTCTTCCATCCATAAATTCCATTAGGTAAAAGGCAGTCCCAATAATTTCATTATCTTCGCACAAAGCGTAGGTGGTCGGAACTGGTACATCAGTATTATTAAGAGCAGTTATTACTCTATATTCTCTATCAACGGCATGAGCTGATTTTAATAATTTACCCGGAGGTTTTCTTCTAAGAACATAAGATTGATTCTTTGACTTGATAAGATAGGTTGGGTTTGACTGTCCTCCTTTAAATTCTTCAACCTTTATAGGTCCCTCAAATCCTTCAATGGATTCTTTCATAAAGGCATTTAAAGCTTCTACGTCAAATTGATGTCTTTCACGGACATCCATCGTTCCTATATTCTGATTCTCTTTAAAGTCCATATCTTGATTACTGATTCTTGGTAAGAAAGATAGATAAAAGATAGATGAAAGTAAATTAATTTTTCTAGCTTTTATCTTCTATTAGATAGATCGACCTCCATCAACTTTTATTATTTGTCCTGTTATGTAAGTTGATTTGTATAACATGTAGGCCGCAGATGAAATATCTTTTGGTTCACCTATTCTTCCAAGGGAAGTTTTATTAATCAATTCTACTTTAGCCTCTTCATCTATTTCGTTTGCATCAGGCCATAGAATAATACCTGGAGCTAAAGCATTTACTCTTATATCTGGTGCTAGCTCTTTAGCGAGAGACTTAGTAAAAGATTCAAGTGCCGCTTTTGCTGCAGCGTATAGACTGAAATGAGAGATTCCTTTTGCTACTTCTGAATCCGAAATGTTAATTACACAGCCTTTTGATTTTTTTAATAGAGGCTTTAAAGCCTTTATTAAAAAAAAAGGAATAGTTGCATTTGTATCAAGGAGATTCAGCCAATCTTGCTCTTCAGCTTTTTCAATAGGTGTTGCATAAAAACTAGAAGCATTATTTATTAGGACATCAAGCTTATCAGTTGTAGATAGCAAGGCTTCAATGGCTGAGTTAATAGAAGCCTTATTAGAGAAATCTGCTTGAAAGGTGGTGCATGAATCTTCTCTTATAGAAAGTAATTCTTTTTTTAAGTTTTCAGCTTCTTTAGAAGATTTATTAAAATGCAGAATCACATCAAAGCCTTTTCTATGAAAGTACTTTGAAATGTCTTTACCTATTCGTTTACCAGCTCCAGTAACAAGTACAAATTTCTTTTTATCCATTCTATTTCAATTCACTCTCTATTATCTTTAAGCTTTGCTCTCTTATATCTTTAATAATTTCATTTTTTTCTTTAGCTTTAGATAGTGGTTTAACTTTTCTTAATTTTCTCGCTATATTATCCCAAGGTATAACTTCTTTGTTATCAGAGAATAATCTACTTACTTTCAGAACTTTTAAGGCTTTTGTAAAGCGCTCTTCTCTTCGCAAAGCATCCAATTTAAGTAATAGATTTAAAATTTCAGAACTTTTGATATCAGTAAGACTGCTTTGATCAAACTTCATTAACCTAGAAGATACAATTGTTAGATCTCTAGTTTTCTTTGGGACCCCAAAAACTTGGTTTAAATCTTCTATATTTAGTTCTGGATTGGCTACTAAAGATACCCATCTTAAGTCATATTGATGAACATGAGAGCTTATGGATTTTAGTAAATCAAAATTTATCTTAGATAAATTATTGGATGCCTGGTCAAAACCAGATTCTATTAAAACTTTAAAGTATTCTTCAGGGTTATTTTCTTCTAATGCTTTCCTCGTTTCCTGCCAGATTCTTTCTTTAGGTAAAGTCTTTAGCTCACCTGAACTAGAAATACTTTTCATCTCCAACATGGTTCCTTTATCAATGTAGAATTCCAGATGTTTCAGTTTTGCAGCAAATCTAGCTACTCGCAGAACTCTCAAAGGGTCTTCTTTAAAAGATTCTGATACTTTTCTTAAGATCTTCCTGTTGAGGTCCTCTTCGCCTTTAAATGGATCTATTAAATTACCTTCAGCTGACTTTGCTATTGCATTAATTGTTAAATCCCTTCTTTTTAAATCATCCTCTAAAGTCACATTAGATGTGGTGTTGAACTCAAATCCTTTATGACCAGTACCAGATTTTCTTTCTGTCCTTGCTAAGGCATATTCTTCTTTAGTATCTGGGTGAAGAAAAACAGGAAAATCACCACCAACTTGTTTATATCCTAAATTGATCATTTCTTGTTCATTACTACCTACCACTACCCAATCCTTATCTTTCACTTCAAAACCTAGAAGATCATCTCTTACCGCTCCACCAACAAGAAAAATTTTCATTTATTATTTTTTATTTGATCATAACTGAAGATTTGATCATCTTCTAACCTATATGCAGATAATTTATAACCCCATACACAGCCAGTATCAATAGCTATAATATCTGGAACATTAGTAATTCCACCCAATGCAGCCCAATGCCCAAAGATTAAAGATAGATTTTCTTTTTTAATTTTTAAAGGATGTTGGAACCATGCTTTAAATCCTTCTGGATTTCTAGAAGCAGGCCCTTTGGCCTCAAGTTCTAATTCACCATCAATTTTACAAAATCTCATTCTAGTGAAGTAATTAGTATTTAATCTCATTCTCTCAAGTCCAGTTAAGTTAGGCCTATACTTGTTAGGATAATTTCCATACATATTTTTTAAGAATTCATTACAAAGTTTCTTGTTATCCATTGCCTCTTTGATTTCTTTATTTGCGTTAAAACAGTCTTCAAAAGACCAGTGGGGTGGAACACCTGCATGGGTCATTAAAAATGCTTTATCACCTTTCTCGCATTCAATACTCTCATAATAAACTAAATTCAAAGACTTCAACCACTCTCTATATTTTTCTAAGGAGGGATTTAGAAGAAGCTCATCAAGGGTATCTTTTTTAGAAGGTTGTCTTATTTTCTCAGCAAGTGCAAGAAAGTGTAAATCATGATTACCTAGGACTATATTGCAATTATTTTTAATACGAAAAAGTAAGTCTAGAGTTTTTAGTGACTCAGGACCTCTATTAATTAAATCTCCAGTAAACCAAAGTTTATCTATACTTTCATCAAAGTTTATTAGATCAAGCAATCCCTTCAATTCTAGGTAACACCCCTGGACATCTCCTATAGCGTAGTTAGCCATAATCTCTTTTTATTAAGAACTCGGTAATTTTTAAAAAATCTTTCAGGTCTAGGGATTCAGGTCTAAAATTGGGATTTACATTTAAATCATTAAACTCTTTTAGATTTAATATGCTTTTGCACGAGGTAGAAATCTTTTTTCTTCTCTTCGTAAACATTATCCTAGTAAGTTCTTGTAATTTTATAGCTTCAGGAGAATTTATATAAATTCCAGGTTTAGGTTTAAGCTTTATAAGTATACTTTCTACAGAGGGTTTAGGTGTGAAACTACTAGGTGAAATCTTAAATAAGCCTTCACATTCAAACATGTACTGCGTTAAGACACTAATCCTTCCATAGGCTTTATTGCCGGGAGGTGAAATAAGTCTTTCACCGAATTCTCTTTGAAGCATGTAATGAACATCTAAAACATGTTCACTATTATTAAAAGTCCAAAACAAAATTTTAGTAGAGATGTTATAAGGCAAATTACCAATTAATCTAAATTTTGATTTACCTTCAATTAATGACTTGAGTTCAGTCTCTAAAATATTTCCTTCATGGATTTTCAAGTTAGAAGAACTGGATTCAAGTTTTTTTAATTTTTCTATTAAATATTGATCTATTTCAATGCTATCCAAAGAATTAATGTGTTGTGATAACAATTCTGTTAAAGCTCCTTTGCCGGCACCTATTTCAAAAAAGTGGTCACCTTTTCTGGGACTTACCACCTCTATTATTCTGTTTAGAATCACCCCATCAGTTAGAAAATTCTGACTTAAACTTTTTTTTGCTCTAATCACACTGTTTTTTGGTTGGCCAATTTAAAGGCCAAATACGAGGCTTCTAGTAAACTGGTTTCATCTACTTCTTTTTTTCCTGCCATGTCATAAGCAGTGCCATGATCAACTGAAGTTCTTATAAAGGGCAAGCCAAGAGTAACATTAACTGAATTACCAAACTCGGAACTCTTTATTACTGGAAGACCTTGATCATGATACATAGCTAAATAGGCATCCACTTGCTCATCTTCATTTTTTAGATAAGCCGTATCTGCAGAAATTGGCCCCACAAGGTTCATTCCTTTAGCTCTGAGATGTTCAATCACAGGAGTTATTACTTCTTTATCTTCTCTACCAATATAACCTCCATCACCTGCGTGAGGATTTAGTCCTAGAACTTTTATTAGAGGGTCTTGGTGGCCCCACTTATCTTTGAGCTCTTTATCCAATATTGTTAAGGATTCAGACAAGTTTCCATAAGTTATTTGAGAAGGCACTTCAGATAATGGTATATGAGTTGTTGCTAGTGCAATCTTTAGGCTTTGGCTAACTAACATCATTATCACTTTAGGTGTGGATGCAAACTCAGCAAGAGTTTCTGTATGGCCAGAAAACCCAATTCCTGATTTATTCATTAGCTCTTTGTTTATCGGACCAGTTACTAAAGCCTGGAATTCATTTTTTTTAGTTAAATTTACTGCTTCTAAAAGAATTTTAATTAACAGCTTCCCATAATGGGTATCGGGCTTGCCGGGTAAAACTTTTTTTTCTAGTGGGTAAGGGGAGATCCAAAAGGTATTTCGATCTAAATCTTTTTGTCTTTTGTATTCTTTGATCTCTATATTGACGCCTAAAGCTTTGGCCCTTGATTCAAATAAATCCATGTCTCCGAAAATAACTGGAATAAAATCTAAATTTTTTTTTAAACCAAAAGCTTTAATACATATATCGGGACCAATGCCTGCAGGATCCCCTGGCGAGATAGCCAGTTTAATCATGACTCAAGTTTTACGTCTACGTAGGACTCTGATCTAAGTTCTATTAATGTCCTCTGTAATTCTTGTTCAAATTTTCTATTAAATATTATTTGATAAGCTCTGTTTTTTCTTACCTCATCACTTACATCTTCATTCCTTCTATCTAGAACTTCTAGAATATGCCATCCAAACGAAGACTTAAAAGGCCTTGATAATCCACCTATCTCAAGAGATTTCATGACAGCTTCAAAGGTTGGATCAAATGTACCTAGAGTATTCCAACCTAAATCACCACCTTCCATTTTTGAGCCTGGATCCTCAGAGTATTGCCTAGCTAATTGCTTAAAACTTTCACCTGCTTCCACCCTTACATGTATGCTTTCTATTAATTCCTCTGCTTGTTTCTCTGTTCTAATTTCCGAAGGCTTTATGAGTATGTGCCTAACTAAAGTTTGGTCTTCAAACTTAACAACATCTCCTTTCTTATCAGCCAGTCTAATAATATGGAAACCTGCTCCGCTTCTTATGGGTTCTGATATTTCTTTTATCTTCATTTTTTGGACTATTTCCGAAAAAAGACTTGGCAACTCTGATGCTCTTCTCCATCCTAAGGTACCCCCTTCAAGTGCATTTTGTCCTGAAGAAAAAGTTGCAGCCATTTTTTTAAAGCTCTCTCCATTAGAGTATTTATCTATAATATCTAGAGCTTCTTTTTCAACTTGTTTTACTTCTTCTTCTGTAGCTCCACTATCCAGTGATAAAAGAATTTGCTCCACATTATATTGTTCTGCTAGTCTAGATTTACCTTCTTGTGAATTAAGAAAATTTTCGATTTCTTGTTCAGAAATTTCTATATTAGCTCCTACCTTACCTCTTTGAACTCTTTGGATTATAAGTTCTTTCCTAACAGAATCCCTTAAATTACTATAGGTTTGGTTGCCTGCTTCAATATTTTCCTTAAACTGCTCTAAACTCATAGAGTTTTCTGAAGCTATCATGCTTATAGCTCTATTAAGCTCTTCATCGCTAATTTTTACTCCGGCTCTTTCACCTATTTGTAGTTGTATTTCTTCAATAATAAGCCTTTCAAGTACTTGTTCCTCTAGAACTTTTTGAGGAGGGAGTTCTGTTCCTTCGTTTCTTAATCTACCTATAATATCTTTTACTCGCAAATTAAGTTCTGATTCCATGATTACACTGGATTCCACTACTGCAACCACTCTATCAAGAAGTTCAATCTCAGCTTCAAGGCTCTCAGTTTGGATTGATAAAACCAGAAGACATAGAAGAATTGGATTATTTATATTTTTATTTAAAAACGATTTCATAACTATTTAATGTTGTATTTTGAGCTTAGTTTTAAATGTATGCAATCATTCTAGTCTTGAAGAAGATAAAGCTTTAGAAATTTCCTTGCCTAATCTGCCTATATTTTTAAGTTCAAAGAAAACATAAGTCTTACTTCTTTGCCTTGAAGGATTGAATCCGCTACTAATTGCTTCTATTGGAGACGTGTAATTCTCTTCCCAAGAAAAATAGTCTTCTTGTATCCACTTTCTATGCATTAGGCCCCATTTTAGACAGCAGTTTGAGTATTCAAAGCCAAATAGAATATCTGTTGATTCTTTTTTTTCTAGGTCCTTCTGTAAGCGAGAAAAAAAACTGAAGGATTTCAAAACAGGCCAATGCATTAATAATTCTATCTGGTTAATAGGGTCATTATTATCTATCCAAGGTAAATAAACTGTATTTAGGCCTTTTCTTCGATAGATAGATTTAATCTCTATTCTTTTCTCTTTATGCTCTTGGTAAGCCAAACCAACACTAGATGAAGTTATTTTATTTAGGTCATAATCCCATTCCAAAGTAGCTTTAGACCAAAGTTTATTACCTATTTGGTTATTGATTTCTGTTACTAGAGGAGACTTATTGCTATTAACTTCAAATTTATTTTGATCTTTTTCATCTTTTAAATAAAAGGCCTGCCCTAAAGAAAAAGAAGTGAAGTTGTTAGAATAGTTTCCTTTAGAAAAATGCTCTATTCCCAAAATAATTTTATTACTTTTTTGAAAGGAGTCTAACCCTACCAGTCTATCCCTTTTAAAAATTGTTAAATAATTAAAAGACAGTATCCTGGAATCAATAAGATCGTTGATTAACTCTGAATTCTTCTTTGTATAAGTATATTTAATTATGGGCATCAAGCTTTTACTTGAACTTTTATTAATTTTATCTAGAAAGAGCTTATATTCCATTTCAGCCCAAGGAGTTGAACTTTTAAGAGCAGAAGAGCTATTTTTATGTTCAATAGAAGTATGCCCAATTGACATAGAGAAATAAGAACTAGGTAAAATCTTTTTGAAGTTCAATTCTGGTGAGAAATATTCTCTTTTAATAGTTTTAGCCTGCTGATTAAAACTATTATTTGCATCTATCTCAAATTCACTTTTATTTGCATATAAAGAAAGAGAGATATCTTCTTTAGACAAGAAGGTCTGTATAGTTAAGCTAGGTTTTTTTTCATATTCTTCCGGAGAAAAAGGATTCAGTATCTTGAAGCTACTTGCGTCAAGGTCAATTTGTGTGGTGGGAGTTTTCCATATTAAAGAGATTTTTTTAGGTAGATAATTAGTTTTAGTTTGTCCGAATTGGTTTTCTTTTATATCTCGAAAGAAGTAATCATCACTTACTGAATTAAAATTTATGCTAGAAAAAAATTTAGAGTCTATAGCTAAATTATTTTTCCAAGTGAAATTCCATCTAGAATTATTTTTGTTAGTTTGCTCTTCATATTTTTTATCTCTTTCTAATGCGGTAAAAAAAATTTCTCCTGATGTGTTCTTATTGATATATCTAAATTTAGAGAATAGTCCTTGTCCTCTAGAAGTCATATATCTTGGTGCTACTTCCAAATCATAATTAGGCGCTAAGTAGAAGTAGTAAGGCATAGAGACGTCTACTCCATCATTTGTTTGACGTAGGCTAGGAGAGAGAAACCCAGATATTTTTTTATTCCCCACAAAAGTCCTTAAATGAGGCAGGGATAATACAGTTATGTTTTTAATTTTAAGCTTTATTCCTTTGATTATTGCTGCGTTTTCATTACTTAGATAGGTTATTTTTTTTGTAGATATTGCCCAGGTTGGATCTTCTTTTGAACAACTAGTAATAGAGCTATTTACCAGCTCTACATTGCCTGAAGTCTTGACTATTAAATCTTCTACAGAAAATGACAATGAATCTATTTGTTGTATTTCTATATTCTTTGATAAAAATGTTTTAGTTTTTAGTTTTACTTGTAGTTCAGAAGAATTAAATCTCAAATCTTCTTTTTCTACATAAATGTTTTCTGAAAGTTCTATCAATCCCTTGCTTTCATTAAATATAGCTTTATCAGCAAAAAAGGTTAACAAATTACTTTTTATCTCAACATTACCCTCTAAAATAATATCTCCCGACTTATTATTTGAAATATTTTCAGCAGTGATGCTTTTAATCTCTATTTCTTCTTCATTTTCAGCATATAAGAAAACTGAAGGGAACATTAGAATTATAAATCCTAAAATTAATACAAATTTTCTAATAAAAAACATAGACTTACTTAGATTATAAAGTTAACTGAGAGTTCAGGTGCTTTATTTCTTTTACTTTGTGACTCTTAGTTATAATCTTTTAATTATATTTATATTTAATAGTTAAACGTGCCTAAAATAAGAAATAGCCTTTTTGAGTGGTCAAATAAGATGTTAACCAGTTCTAATCTGACCCCTTTAAGTACTATTGAGAGGCTTAGAGAAGAAGCAAGTTCTAGAAAGTACTTTAGACTAAGTAATCAAGAGTCTTCTTTTGTTGGTGTTTTCTCACCTCCAGAAAAAGAATTAAATCGTCAATTTGTATTTTTATCACTTTTTTTAAAAAAGGAGGGAGTCACAGTACCTGAAGTCTTTTATTTTGATGAAGGCTTGGGGTTTATGTTAATTGAGGACTTTGGAGATAAAGCCTATCAATTTTCTATTAATCGATCTAATTTTCATCATCTATTTAGTTCAGCTATAGATGAAATGGTGAATATAAATAAATGCCCCCAAGATAAAAATTTATCTTTGCTATCTCGTAAAGATTTAAGAGACCAAATGTTATTGTTCGAAGAATGGTTTTTGAGAAGTCTACTTCAAATCAGCCCTACATCAGAAGAAATTGAGATGATTAACTCTATGTACGATGAGATTCTTGATAATTTAGAAAAACAGCCAAAAGCTTTATGTCATTTTGATTTTGAAACAAGGAACCTTATGCTATTAGAAAGCGGAAGTACGGGGGTTCTAGATTTCCAGGATGCCACTTTTGGTCCAATTTTCCTTGACCCAGCTTCCTTATTAAAAGATCTTCACTTTGAGCTAAAAGACTCAGAAGTTAATCAATTTTTAGATAGTTTTCTTAGTAAAAGTATAGATTCAGGATTAATCAAGGAAATAGATTTCCTAAAAGCTAGAGAATGTTTTGATTTTGCTAGTCTACAAAGGCAGTTAAGAATATTAGGTACTTTATCAAGATTACATTTAAGAGATAAAAAGTCTTTTAGGCTACCGGATCTTATAAAAACATTAGAATTCTTCATCGAAACAACAAGCAAATATAAAAGATTTCAAGCTATATCTAGTCACTTAGGAAATAAGATACTTCCAATTCTAAAATTAAAAATTAAGGAAATCCTATGAAGGCCTTTTTACTTGCAGCAGGTCTTGGCAAGAGAATGCTTCAACTAACTGAGAATAAACCTAAATGCCTTTTAGAGGCAGGAGGCAAGTCTCTTTTAAAATGGAACATAGAAAGGTTGAAATCATTTGGTTACCATGATCTGGTGATAAATCTTCATCATGAAGGAGATCAAATTGTAGACTTTCTTAAGGATGGGTCTCATTTAGGAGTTAAAGTTGAGTACATTCATGAAGAAGAGCTTTTGGGAACTGGGGGAGCTATTGGTAATGCTTTAAAGGTTTTAGGAGAAGATCCTTTTTTGCTTCTAAGCAGTGATATCTGGACAGACTTTGATTTTAGCACTTTTGCAATTTCTTCCGATAAGTTAGCTCATTTAGTTTTAATAGAGAATCCAGAAAATAATATAGGGGGGGATATGTTTTTTGAGAATAAAGAGCCTAATATGGAAGGTTTAGGAAAAAAATTAACCTTTTCAGGTATATCTTTGATCAATCCAGCCTTATTTAAGGATAAAAAGAAAAGAAAATATAATCTCTGGTCTGAAGTTTTAGAGGTTGCAGTTAAAAATTCTCTAGTTTCTGCTGAGTTATATGAAGGCTATTTAATAAACATTAATACAAAGGAAGATTTAGAAAAATTAGACGCTTTCTTAGCTCAGGAGTAAACTCTGCCGCTTTTAAATAGAAAGAGATGTCAAAACTTAAAAATATAATAGCCCCCTCTATACTGTCAGCTGATTTTGCACGACTAGGCGAAGAGGTAGAATCCGTTTTATCTGCTGGAGCTGATTGGGTTCACTTTGATGTTATGGATAATCATTATGTTCCCAATCTCACTATGGGTCCAATGGTATGTAAGGCTCTGAGGAGCTATGGCATTAAAGCTCCTATAGATGTACATCTAATGGTCAGACCGGTCGATAGATTAATAGAAGAGTTTGTAGAGGCAGGAGCAACATATATAACTTTTCACCCTGAAGCCTCTGACCATGTAGACAGGTCTATTCAACTCATTAAGGATAGTGGTTGTAAGGCAGGATTAGTTCTTAACCCAGCAAGCCCTGTAAGTTTATTAGAAAATTGCTTGGATAAGTTAGATATGATCTTGATTATGTCTGTAAACCCAGGATTTGGCGGTCAAGAATTTATACCGTCAGTTAAAAATAAAATTGAAAAATTAAGAGAAATCTTAGATCAAAAAAACCTCAAAATAAGGCTAGAAGTTGATGGGGGTATTAAGTTGGAGAATATAGCAGAAATATCTTCTGCCGGAGCTGATACCTTTGTTTCAGGATCGGGCATATTTGGTAAAAACGATTACAAAGAAATCATATCAAAGATGCGTGAAAAATTAATATAGATTTTGTAAGGAAATCCAATGTCTAAAAAACGAAGAGCTATTTCAATAGAAATTTTAGCTGACTTAGAAACACCATTAAGTGTTTTTAAGAAATTAGGCAATAAACCTTTTTCTTATCTTTTTGAGTCAGTAGAAGGAGGAGAAAAATGGGCTCGATATTCACTAATTGGATTACCTTCATCAACAGTACTTAAGGTTTTCGAGAATGAAATTCAGATTTGGAAAAAAGGTGAGATAGAAGAGAAATTTATTGTAGATGATCCATTAAAGTACATTGAAGATTACCAGGAAAATATAGATATAGATATTAGTGATGATCTACCAGTCTTCACAGGGGGGTTGGTGGGTTACTTAGGCTATGACTGTATTAAGTATATAGAACCAAAATTATCTAAAAATAATCTTCCTGACCCTCTAGGAACCCCAGATGCTTTATTCATGCTTTCAGAAGAAGTGGCTGTATTTGATAATTTAAATAATAAGTTACATCTTATAGTGCTTTCTGAAAGTGATTCACAGGAAGATATTTCTAAAGCTCAAATAAAACTTAAAAGCTTATCTGAAAAATTGCTTACACCATTAACTCTAGAGAGTTCTCAAAAAGTTGAACATCCAGCAACTGAAAAGGATTTTATTTCTGGCTTCGGGGAGAAGGAATTTAAAAAAACAGTTGAAAAAATAAAAGAATATATAAGGGCGGGCGATGTTATGCAGGTTGTTTGTTCACAAAGGATGTCTGTTCCTTTTACTTCCGATCCTGTTGAATTATATCGATCCATCAGGCATCTAAACCCTTCCCCTTATCTCTATTACTTGAATTTAGAAGATTTTCACATAGTAGGTTCCTCACCAGAGATTCTAGCTAGATTAGAGGATGGAGAAGTAACTGTTAGGCCTATAGCTGGAACCAGAAGAAGGGGTGAGGATGAACAAGATGATTTAGATATGGAAAAGGATATGATTAATGATCCTAAAGAAATAGCTGAACACCTTATGCTTATTGATTTAGGAAGAAATGATGTAGGAAGAATAGCAGAACCTGGAACAGTAGAGGTAACCCAAAAATTTGGAATAGAGAAATATAGTCATGTTATGCATATGGTTTCTAATATTAAAGCAACGCTAAAAAAGGGGATGAAAGCTATGGATGTTTTCAGAGCTACCTTTCCTGCAGGCACTCTATCAGGAGCTCCAAAAATTCGAGCTATGGAAATTATAGAAGAGTTTGAGCCGGTCAAAAGAGGTATTTATGGGGGTGCTGTTGGATATTTTTCTTGGCAGGGGAATATGGATATGGCAATAGCCATAAGAACTGCAATCATTAAAGATGACGTGCTCTATATACAAGCTGGAGGTGGTTTTGTTGCTGATTCTGATCCAGACTTAGAATGGAAGGAGTCTTTGAATAAAGGTAGAGCTATTTTCAAAGCCGTTGAAATGGTTCAAGAAAAGCTGAAAGGTTAGATCATGTTATTAATGATAGATAACTATGATTCCTTTACTTACAATCTAGTGCAATATTTTTGCCAGCTTGGTCAAAATGTAGATGTCATTCGAAATGATTTAGTTTCCATTGAAGAGGTTGAAAAGAAAAAACCTAAGTTCTTAGTTATATCTCCTGGTCCTTGTACTCCAGATGAAGCTGGGATATCCGTAGATTTAATAAAAAGATTTAAAGATGAAATACCCATATTGGGAGTTTGCTTAGGTCATCAGTGTTTAGGCTCTGCTTTTGGCGCAAATATAGTCAGAGCCGAGAACGTTATGCATGGTAAATTATCTAAAGTCTCTCACAATGAGCAGGGGGTTTTCAGGGGAATTAAAAACCCTATAAAAGCAGTAAGATATCATTCTTTAGTTGTAGAAAGAGACAGTCTAGATAAGGATTTTACTATTAATTCATGGACTGATGGCAATACTGTTATGGGATTCCAGCATAACTTCTTACCTTTGGTAGGTTTCCAATTTCATCCTGAATCAATAGAAACTGAACAAGGTATGAATCTATTAGAGAATTATCTTAAGATATAAAGATTACTTATGGATATTGTAGAAAGCATCAAAATAATAATGGGTGGAAGAGATCTAAATAGGCAGGAGATGTCTTCTGTAATAAACCAAATCCTTACAGGGTTAGCTTCAGATGCACAAATAGGCGCATTTTTAGTCTCATTAAATATTAAAGGTGAATCCATAGAAGAAATCATTGGTGCTGCTGAAGTAATGAGAAGTCTTTCTTTAAAAGTTCTAGTTGATAAAACTAATCTGGTTGATACTTGTGGAACAGGCGGGGTAGGTAAGAAAATTTTTAATGTTTCCACTACTGCTGCTTTTGTAGCAAGTTCATGTGGTGCGAAGGTAGCAAAACATGGAAATCGAAGTGTAACTAGAAGCAGTGGAAGTGCTGATCTCATAGAAAATACTGGTGTGTCTATAGATCTTAAACCTGAGCAAGTGAAAGATTGTATTGAAAAAGTAGGAATAGGTTTTATGTTTGCTCCTGCACATCATGGCGCTATGAAATATGCTGCAGGTCCCAGAAAGGACCTTGCTATAAAAACAATTTTTAATCTCTTAGGTCCTCTAACTAATCCGGCTGGAGCTAAAAGACAAGTCATTGGAGTATATGACATCAAATGGGTTAAGCCAGTAGCAGAGGTATTAAAAGAGTTAGGTAGTGAGCATGTTATGGTAGTTCATTCCGAGGATGGTTTAGACGAAATAAGTATTGGTTCTTTGACTAATGTAGCAGAGCTAAAAGACGGGAAAATAAGGGAGTATGTTATTTCCCCAGAAGACTTTGGTTTTAATCTTTCTTCTATAGACGATTTATTAGTTAATTCGACCAAAGAGAGTTTAAACCTCTCAAGGAAAGCATTGAATGGTGAAATTGAAGCAGCAAGTAATATGATCTCAATGACTTCAGGTGCGGCACTTTATGTAGCTGGTATTGCAAATGATATTAAGGAAGGTGTTGAATTTTCCCAAAAGAATTTAAAAAATGGAAAAGCAGCCCAAAAACTCGAGGAACTTAAGCTCTTTACCAATAACTTGCAGCAAAATGAAAAATAGTTATTTAGATGAAATTTTAGAAGATACAAAAAATTCTCTATCAGAAAGAAAGAGTTTAATTCCTTTATCAAAATTAAAGAAAAATACAGAGCAAAGCGAACCTTCAAGAGGATTTATAAAAGGTATCAAAGAATCTCTAGAGAAGAATAAAATAGGAATAATTGCTGAAATAAAAAAGGCCAGTCCAAGCCAAGGTGTTATAAGAGAAGAATTCAATCCGATTGAATTAGCTAGGAATTATCAAGATGCAAATGCTACCTGTTTAAGTGTATTAACTAATAGACCCTTCTTTGAAGGCTCCATTGATCATTTATCAGAAGTAAAGAGATCAGTTAGATTACCTATCCTTAGAAAAGATTTTATAGTTGATGAGTATCAAATTTATGAAAGCAAATTATATGGTGCAGATTGTATTTTATTAATTGTTGCCGCTTTATCTGATACTCAACTGAAGGATTATTTAGAATTATCTTCCCACTTAAAATTAGATGTTTTAGTAGAAGTTCATTCAGAGGAGGAGATGAAAAGAGCCTTGAACTTTAGCCCTAAACTTATAGGAATTAATAATAGAGACTTAAAAACTTTCGAAATTAGTCTGACTACAACAAAGAGATTATCTCGGTTAGCAACTAAAGATATAGTTCTTGTTTCTGAAAGTGGTATTAAAACAAAAAGAGATATAGAGAAAATTAAATCTTATGGAGTTAATGTCTTTTTAATAGGTGAGACTTTTATGAGAGCTCCAGATCCTGGAAGGGAGTTGCAAGAACTCTTCTTTACCTAGATAATTTTGAGAATGAAAAATATTGGTTTAGTTTTCTTGCTAGGGGGTTGGATAGCTCTGACAGTATATGGAGCTTATAGAGGAGTCCTAGAGACAGAATTTATTGTTTTTAAAATATCTATCTCTGTACTTTGGATAGGCTTTCTAATTTTATTAATTTCAGCTCTTAGACAGAGATTTAAGGAGTATAAGAAAGATCCTTATAGAGATGTGGAGGTTTAGAAAATGCTAGTTGTATCAAGTCCTGATGTACCAGGAAAAAGAATAATTAAAACTATAGGTTTAGTTAAGGGCAATACTATAAGAGCAAGACATATTGGCAAAGACATTCTTGCAGTTTTTAAGAATATTGTGGGAGGAGAAATCCAAGAATATACTAAACTAATGGCAGAGAGCAGAGAGCAAGCTATAGATCGTATGATAAAGGATGCAGAAAGCCAAGGGGCCAACGCCATAATTAGCGTTTCTACAACCACTTCAGTAATTTCTCAGGGAGCAGCTGAGCTACTAGTAATAGGTACTGCTGTGGTTATAGAGGACGAGTAGAGTTTGCTAAGAAGCTAAAGGTTTAGCTTCTTTCAGTAGCTGTATCAACTCTTAACTCTCTACCACCAAAATCTTTTCCATTTAGAGAGTCGATAGCAGATTGTCCATCTTCTGTAGATTCCATTTCTACAAAACCAAAACCTTTTGATCTGCCCGATCTTCCTTCGGTGATTATCCTAACAGCCTTTACAGGGCCTGCTTGAGCAAAGTGAGCTTCAAGTTCTTCTTCCGTGGCACTCCAAGGAAGGTTTCCAACATATAGATTCATTATTTTCCTTTTTTCAAATAATAGTGATTTGCGGGTCGCATGATACTTATGTAAAACTTTTTAGCAATAAATTTAATTAACTTTTCATAATTAAATGTAATAGCTTGTTGATGTCATTACTTTAGCAACTAAGGACATTCCTTCCTTTACTTCTTGAGGCAATTCAGAAGCTCCAGCTTCTTTAGCTTCTTCAGCATGGGTATCTTCATCTTTTCGCATTTGCTTTATAATTTTTTTTGATCTTTTATCATTTTTAGAGATAGCATCTAAATGACTATCTAGATGCTTAACTACTTGCTTTTCTGTTTCTTCTACAAAACCTAGACTCCACTTATCTCCAGCGAGACCTGACAAAACTCCCATTGAAAAAGAAACTCCGTACCATATTGGGTCTAGAACGCTAGAATTGCTTTGAAGCTCGTTAAGTCTTTTGTTACACCAATATAAATGGTCTTCTTCTTCCTCTGCAGCTTTGGTTAAGTGCTCCTTTAATGTTTTATTTTGAGTGGCAATACTTTGCCCCCTATACAAAGCTTGGGCGCATACCTCACCTGCATGGTTTACTCTCATTAGTCCAGCTGAATGATTTCTTTCATCTTCATTCATACTCGTTTCTGCAACAAGTTCTCCTGGGTAAGCTCTTTTAGACTCTTCTCTGTTAGAGAAAGAGGATTGTAACCCCTTATCAAATTCAATTATGATTTGGTCTATGATATCTATCATTTCTCTCTTTTTATGGCTCTATATCCTATATCAGTTCTATAGAAGCAATCCTTCCAAACAATATTTTCAACACAATTATATGCATTTTTATGGGCTTCAGTTGTATTTTTGCCTAAAGCAGTTACACAAAGAACTCGTCCGCCACTCGTTAAAATCTTATTATCCTTAACTTCTGTACCTGCATGAAATACTTTAAGAAATTCAGTTTCTTTTGGTAATCCATTTATTTGATGACCATTTTCATAAGAACCAGGATATCCTCCAGAAGACATTACCACCCCTAGGGCTACTTCAGATCTCCAGTCTAATTCTTGCTCTTGTAAATTCCCTTCAGCTGCTTGAAGACATAATTCAATTAGATCTGATTTTAGTCTCATAAGTATAGGTTGGGTTTCAGGGTCTCCGAATCTACAATTAAATTCTAATACCTTTATATTATTATCTTTATCTATCATTAGGCCAGCATAAAGAAACCCTTGGTAAGATATTCCTTCTTTAGACATACCTTGAATTGTTGGATAAATAACTTTATCCATAATTTCCTTATGTAGAGATTTTGTAATAATTGGTGCAGGTGAATAGGCCCCCATTCCTCCTGTGTTTGGACCCTTGTCTTGATTATCTCTAGTTTTATGATCTTGAGATGAAGCAAGAGGTATTGCTCTTTTACCATCTGTCAGAACAATAAAGCTAGCCTCTTCTCCTGTTAAAAACTCCTCTATAACTACTTTATTTCCTGCGTCACCAAAGGCTTTATGTTCAAGACATTCCTGAATTGCAGTAACTGCCTCTTGGCTATTGTTTGCTACTGTTACTCCTTTACCTGCAGCCAAGCCGTCCGCTTTTATGACAACAGGGAAAGATGATTTATTTAAATAATCTAAAGCCTGTTTTTGATCTTCAAAGGATCTATATGCAGCGGTAGGGATCTTATATTTAGTAAGAAATTTTTTCATAAACTCCTTTGATCCTTCCAGCTGAGATGCTTTTTTACTTGGTCCAAAACATTTCAATCCTTTCAGTTTAAAAGAGTCTGTAATACCTTCTACCAAAGGAACCTCTGGACCTATAATGGTTAGGTCTATTTTTCTTTTAGAAGCAAAGTCAACCAGTTTATTTATATCTTCAGCAGGTATATTTATATTTTGAATATTGTCATCGTTTTCAGTACCCCCATTTCCAGGGGCTACATAAACTTTAGTTACTAATTTACTTTTTGTTGCCTTCCAAGCCAACGCATGCTCTCTACCACCACCCCCAACTATTAAGACCTTCATTTTAATGTCTAAAATGTCTCATGCCGGTAAAGATCATTGCTATATCTGCTTCATCTGCTGCCTGAATAATCTCTTCATCTCTTATAGAACCCCCGGGTTGAATAATAGAAGTAATACCCATCTCAGCTGCTACATCTATTCCATCTCGAAATGGAAAAAAAGCATCTGAAGCCATTACAGTTCCTTTAGTATCAAACCCTCTTTCTCTTGCTTTAGAAGCAGCTATTTGTGCACTATCAATTCTACTCATTTGGCCTGCTCCAATTCCTATAGTTTGATTTTCTTTAGCGTAAATAATGGCATTTGATTTAATGAACTTACAAACCTTCCAAGCAAATAAACAATCCTCAATTTCTTCCTCAGAAGGTTTTCTTGAACTGGTAAACTTTAAGTCTTGATTAGTTATTACCCCATTATCTGTTTCTTGAACCAATAAACCATCTGTAATACTAAGAAACTTCCATGCCTTAATTGAACCCTCCATAGTCTTAAGATCTAAAACCCTAATATTCTCTTTGGTTTTTAAAATCTCTTTTGAAGAAGCTGAAATACCAGGAGCTATAATTACTTCAACAAATTGGTTATCAATTATTTGTTGAGCAGTTTGATCTTCTAGTTTTCTATTGAAGGCTATAATTCCTCCAAATGCAGATGTTTGATCTGCCTCAAAAGCCTTTTGATAAGCTTGAGTTAAATCTTTATTAGAAGCCACACCACAAGGATTTGCATGTTTTACAATTACACAAGTAGGGTCTTTAAAGCTACGAACACACTCAACTGCAGCATCAGTATCAGCTATATTGTTATAAGATAGTTGCTTCCCTTGTACTTGAGTTGCATTACCTACTCCATTACCTTGTTTTGTATAGTCTATATAAAGGGCTGCTTTTTGATGTGGGTTCTCCCCATAACGCATTATTTCTTTTCTTTGGAATTTAGCAAAAATACGATCAGGAAAATCATCTTCATAAAGGTGAGATAAATAGCCTGAAATAACAGTATCGTAATTTGCTGTATGGTTGAAAGCCTTTGTGGCCAGGGAACTCCGCATTTTTTGTGAAAGAGCACCCTCATTTATTTTCATTTCTTCTAAAATGAGAGGGTAATCTTCTGGATTTACAACAACACCTACAAATTTATTATTTTTAGCTGCTGACCTAATCATGCTAGGTCCACCTATATCAATATTTTCTATTACTTCTTCTTGTGAGACGTCTTTTTTAGAAATAGTTTCCAAAAATGGATAAAGATTTACTATGACCAAATCTATAGGAAGAATATTATTTTCTTCCATTACATCTTTATCAACTTCTCTCCTTGATAATATCCCGCCATGAATTTTTGGGTGAAGAGTTTTTACTCTACCATCCATCATTTCAGGAAATTCAGTATATTGACTTACTTCAGTTGCAGGGATTCCTTTTTCTATTAGACTTTTTAAAGTACCACCAGTAGAAAGAATTTCTACCCCAAAATCTTTTACTAAGACTGAACAAAAATCTTCTATACCTTTCTTATTGGAAACGCTTACCAGAGCTCTTTTAATTTGATTGGCTTTTTCTGCCATCTAGATTTACAGCTTAAATTAAGTTGTATTGTTTAAGCTTGGTTCTCAAGGTCCCCCTATTTAAACCTAGAAGCTGACTAGCTAAAGTTTGATTCCCCTTGCACTCCTTCATTACGGCTTCTAACAAAGGAAGCTCCACTTCTTTTAGCACCATTTTATAAATATTTGTCGCTTTCTCTCCATCTAATTCTCGGAAATATTTTCTCATGCTTTTTTCTACTTGATCACTCAATCTTTTGCCTTCACCGTTAAATCTTTTCTTTTTCTTGGATGTCATGAGGTTCAGTTTTTGGTTAGAAATTATTAATATAAAATGGAAGTTAAATCATACTCAGATGAAAAGGAGATTCAAGAAAAATAATTTACCAAGAAAGCTTTATTTTTTTATTGAACAGTGGTAGCGAAATTACTTCCTAGTTCTAATAATTTAAAATTTCCTTTTTCTCTTCTAATTTTTTTGATTGAGCAATTGTCTAGATGGAAGCCTACTAAAATATTTTCTTTATTTATCGAACTATCCACATAATTTATGACCATAAAACGACTAAAGATTAAAGTATCATT
>CEUY01032459.1_pt1 | contig 50091 bp, 49 predicted proteins | sample 361481 | NCBI WGS metagenome assembly CEUY01 (sample SAMEA2622737, study PRJEB7988) | marine metagenome | isolation source: saline water (ENVO:00002010), including | reverse complement strand
AACCTAAAGTAATCAAGAGAAATGGCTTTGAATTTTAATATTTTCTTTTTTTAGCATATCGCATACTTCCTTAACAAGCTTTAAGGCATTTGGATTATCTCCATGAACACACAAAGTATCAGCTTTGAGATCAATTTGTAGATTATTATCAGTTGTTACTTTTTGATTTACTACTAAACCTCTGGCTTGAGCAATTTGCTCTTCTATTGTTTTCAAAAGAGCATCGTCTTGTCCACGATCAACAAGGCTATAATCCTCTCTGTAACGTCGATCAATGAAGCCTTCTGAAAGAAATAATAGGTCTGTCTTTTCTACCTGATCTTCTAAAACGGAATTTTTTGGTCCGATAATAGCTACTTTTAAATCAAGAGAGTCAACAACATGAATTAGCAAGTCTGCAAGCTCTTCTTGCTTTGCAGTTTCATTATAAAGAGCGCCATGGAGTTTAATATGTCTTACTGGTGTGGATAAAGAATCAGCAATCTCTAAAAAACATTGAATTTGCTGCCTTAAAGAATTTTCTAGATCTTTTAAAGATATATCAATCTTCCTTCTTCCAAAACCTTTTTTATCAGGATAAGAAGGGTGAGGACCAACAGTAACACCATATTTCTTACTTTCTTCAAGAAGAAGTGTGATGCTCTTGGTATTTCCTATATGACCACCGCAGGCAACACTACAGGAACTAATATATTTTAAGATATTTAGTTCATTAGTAAGTTCACTTGCATTCTGAAACTCGCCCAAATCAGCATTAATATCTATTGTTTTTTTTGATTCCATCTTAAGAAGTCCAATTAACCTCGATTATGAAGATATTTAAGTAAATGATACCAATCAATGGTTTAATAAGTCATGCCTGTAAGGTTTAAAATTGTTACTCTTTCCGTTCTTGCTGTCTTTATCTGCTACATAGATAGAGTCAATATTTCCATAACAATCATTCCAATGGCTAAAGAGTTAGGTTGGAACTATGAAAGAATAGGTTTGGTTTCAGCATCTTTTTTTGTAGGTTACATTGTGACTCAAGTTCTTGGGGGTTATTTATCAGATAAGTTTGGAGCCAAGCAAGTGCTTGGATATGGATTAATTATTTGGTCTATATTTACTATTTTGACACCCTTAGCCTCCTATATGAGTTTCGCTTTACTAATTTTAGCTCGCATAGGAATGGGACTAGGAGAAGGTATAACCTTTCCAGCATGGCACAGTCTTTATGCTAGATGGATTCCTATTGGAGAAAGATCTAGAGCTGTTGGATTAACTAATAGTGGACTTTTTATAGGAACAGTTTTTGCCCTTATAACAACACCATTAATCGTTATTCATTTGGGGTGGGAATGGGCTTTTTATCTCTTCGGGGGTGTTGGTTTTATTTGGTTCTATTTCTGGAATAAATTTGTTACTTCCTCCCCTAGAGATCATGCAAGTATCTCAAAGGAAGAATTAACTTTAATAGAAGAGAATGCTCCCACCAATGAAGAGGCAAAAAACCCTCCTTGGAAAGTCTTAATGACCAATAAAGCTTTATGGGCAATTGCAGTAGCTCATTTTTGTAGCAACTATTCACTGTTTGTATTCCTTTCCTGGTTGCCTATATTTATCAATCAAGGATTAGGTGTTGAATTTTCTTCCGTAGGTCTTCTGGCTATGCTCCCGCATCTCACTTCTTTTGTATTTTTAAATCTAGGAGGTCTTTTTGCTGATTTCCTTTTGAGTAAGGGTATGAAGCTTTTAAGGGTTAGAAGGCTTTGTAATACTCTAGGATTTGGAGGAGCAGGCATATGTCTTGCCTTAGTTCCGTCTTTTGAAACGGTAGCTTCAGTTATAACTGTTATATGTATTGGAAACGCTCTTTCTGGTTTTGCTGCAGGAGGATTTATAGTGAATCATGCTGATATTGGACCTAAATATACTGGTACATTAATGGGAATTACTAATATGATCGGTGCTATTCCTGGAATAGTTGGTGTCTATCTATCAGGTCTAATACTCAATGCAACTAATTCATGGGATGCAGTTTTTTATGTAGTTTCGGGGGTTATGTTCTTTGGTATGACTTTCTATTTCTTCTTTTCAAGTGTAGAAAAGCAGTTTGACTAAACCCTGGTAGACACGGGCGGACTCGAACCGCCGACCCCCACCATGTCAAGGTGGTGCTCTAACCAGACTGAGCTACGTGTCTATTTATTTGTGGCTATTCTTCAAAGCTAATAGTTTATTTACTTAAACTTTTTACTCTTTTTTAAAATAATTTACTTAGATCTTTGTTTTTTGTGTTAATGATTTTATCTACCCATTCATGAAAAGCTTGACCACCACTCTCATTCCTTCCAAAGAGCACCGATTCTAGTTTACCAGTCTTAAGGCCTTTCTGAAGTTTCAACCCAGTAGCGTAATCTTCTTCTTTAACCACATACTTAAGAAAATCAAACTGCTCTTTTGCTTCCTTTCTTTGTTGTTGATTAGGTTCTTTTTCCATTAAGTAGTATTGCACTGTATAAGACTCTTCAGGACTTGCTCCTGGTAATAGCTGAGACAGCAGAACGCTTCTACCCCCACCATTAAAAGAAGCAATAGAGACATGAGGAAATATGGTCCAAACACCTGTCATTAAGACCGCTGTAGGTACTTCTTTTATAGGTAATTCACTGTAATCTATACCTTCCCCATCAAAGTCATCTTGAGAAGAAAGACGAGATGGACTAATAACTCTTTGATGTGGTCCCCAAGCATAAAACATGGCTTTATTAGATATTTCTGTACCGAAAGTCTCACTGTGTAAAACAGGTAAGTGGTAGAGATCTAAGTAACCATCGTAAGCTACTTTCCAGTTTGGTCCCTTAAGAGTTCTTGTGTCGAATATATACCAATCTTCAAATTTAAAATGCGCTAACATTTCGTCATAACCAGAAAGAAAAGAATCCATAGAGAGTTCTGTTTTATGATCCAAATTTACCCAAATTATTCCGGCTCTTTCTTCTATAGGCAGCTTAATTAAACCATTACACTCCTTGTCTAAATCACCAAAATTCTCATTGTCTGAAATACCTATCAGCTCTCCATCATCGCTATAAGCCCAACCATGATAGGGGCATCTAAAGTGACTAGAATTTCCATGACCATTTTCCACCAAAGATGAACCTCTATGTCGACAAATATTCAAAAAGGCATTCAATTTTCCTTCGGAATTTCTGTTTATAATAACCGGCATACCTACGACTTCTAGTGCTTTATAGTCTCCAGGTTTCTTCAATTCACTTGAAATTCCTAAAACCAACGGAAGTCTCTTAAAGACCCTCTCTATCTCAGAATTCCACCTGTCTTGGTCATAATAATATTTTGCAGGGACTTCGACGATCTTTTGAGTTAATTCTATCGTTCCGTCTTCAGCATGTTGCCGGTTTATCTTAGCAATTTCTTCTAGTTTCTTTCTGCTCATATTCCACTCTATGGAAGTTATAAAAACATTCTATATATTAAAACTTCAAAAAAAGAATAATTTCATGATAGATTAAGTCAACCTAAAATTCATTTAAAAGGGAGGAAACCTGAAGGAACAATACGATGTCATTGTAATTGGAAGTGGAGCTGGAGGAATGTTAGCTGCCATTTCAGCAAAATCCTATGGATCTGATGTTGTCATATTGGAAAAAGAATCTTTAGTAGGAGGTACAACTGGAATATCAGGCGGCATAGTGTGGTCACCAATGAACCACCACATGAAAGCCTTGAAAATTAAGGATAGTAAAAAAAATGCGATGGACTACTTCTTATCCCTTTCTCAGGGAGAAATAAACCCCTCTATGCTGGAAGTCTTCGTTTCTAAATCAGCTGAAGCAATCAAATTTATGGAAGAGAATTCACCTGTTCGTTTAAAAGTCTTAAAAGGATATCCAGACTACTATTTAGATAACCCTGGAGCTATTAAGAGTGGTGGTAGAGCCTTAGATAATGAGTTGTTTAGTTTTAAGGAATTGGGTTCTTGGAAGGACAAAATAAAAAGTAGTGGACCTCCGATACCAATGACTTTATCCGAAACTCCCTTAGGGGGCGGGACAGGTCAAATTGCTGAAGAAGATATGGAAGAAAGATTGTCTAATGATTCCCGTGGAATGGGACAAGCACTAGTTGGGAGTCTTCTTAAGGGTTGCTTAGATATGGGTATTGAACCCTTCTTAAAATCAAGAGTTATCAGACTGATATCTTCAAAAGAAGGTGTGAGTGGGGTAGAAATTCTGCATGAAGGAAAAACAAAACAAATTCATAGTAAACGAGCTGTGATAATTGCAACTGGAGGGTTTGAATGGAATAAGGAATTAGTGTCATCTTTTCTTCGTGGACCTATGACTCACCCTGCTTCTCCGCCAGGAAATACTGGAGACGGAATTATAATGGGACAAGAAGTTGGGGCGTCTTTAGGAAATATGACTAGCGCTTGGTGGACTCCAGTTCTAGCAATTCCAGGTGATACCTGGGAAGGCGGATATCAAAAATCTTCTCCTGTTCTTATAGAAAGAACATTGCCACATTCTATAATGATAAATCAAGAAGGAAAAAGATTCTGTAATGAAGCAACAAATTATTCTGCTTTAGCAGGAGCTTTTCATCACTTTGACCCAAACACTTATTCTTACAACAACATACCTGCGTGGATTGTTTTTGATGCTACATACCGAAGTAGATACGCATCGGGACCTTCTCTACCAAATACCACAACTCCTGAGTGGATGACAGAAGGTTCTTCCTTAGAAGAACTGGCCTTTAAGCTTAAAGTAAACGCCAATAACTTATTGGAAACAGTAACTGAATTTAACCAATACGTCTTAAATGAAGATGATGTTAAATTTTTAAGGGGTAAAAGTGATTATGACTCCTTTTACGGTGATAGAAGCTTGTCTGGAATTAAAGCTACTTTGGGGGAATTAAAAAAACCTCCTTTTTATGCAGTAGAAATAAAAATGGGATGTCTTGGAACTAATGGGGGATTGAAAACAAATGAATGTGGTCAAGTTATTTCTGTTAGAGGTCAAATAATAAAAGGCTTATACGCAGTAGGAAATGTAATGTCAGGAGTGACGGGATCGGTTTATGCAGGCGCAGGCGGAACTTTGGGACCGGCGCTTACCTTTGGATATCTAGCAGGCAAACATTCTTCAGGAGCAAACTTAGAATAAATAAAGTAAGGTTAAGAAATGAATGTCTTAGAAAAATTTAAACTGAATAATTTGGTTGCAGTAGTAACAGGTGCTGGAAAAGGAATAGGAAGAGGGATAGCTATATCGCTTGCAGAGGCTGGTGCTGATATTGTGGTAGCTTCTAGAAATAAAAAAGACTTAGAAGAAACCTCAATTGCAATTAGTTCAGTAGGAAAAAAATGTCTAGTAGTACCTACGGACGTTACAAAAAAAGGTGAACTAGAAAATCTTGCCTTAAAAACTAAAAATGAATTCGGGAAAATAGATATTTGGGTAAATAATGCTGGCGGTCTCCCAGACGCAACCCCTAGATACATGAGTAAGACCTCTGAAGATGAATTTGATGCACAAATTAATTTAAACTTGAAAGCTGTATGGTCGGGATGCGTTATTGCATCTAATTATATGCAAGAGACTGGTGGCTCTATTATTAATATATCTTCTGCAACATCTAAGAATATGAAACCTAATATTAAAAATGGTCCCTACGGGGCCGCCAAATCTGCAGTAAATAGCCTAACTGCTTCTTTTTCTCTAGAACTTGCTCCCAACATTAGAGTAAATGCGATTGCTCCAGGACCAATACCAACTGAGAATTTCAAAGATTCTCTTAACTTATCTAATCAGCAAGAAGTAGATTCTTTAACTAAAGTTCTTAACATTCCTTTACAGAGACTAGGTGAAGTTGAAGACATCGGTTCTGCAGTAGTCTTTATGGCATCGCCAGCATCTAGTTGGATAACAGGGCAATGTTTATTTGTCGATGGAGGTTCTTAAACTAATAAACAATCTTTGGTAGATGGTTTTTAGCCAAAGTGAAAGAACACTAATTTATTACCATCTAAATCTCTTACATAAGCACCATAGAAAGTTCCACCTCTCATTCCAGGCTCACCTTCATCTTGAGCTCCAAGTTCGATAGCCTTAGCATACATTTCTTTTACCTCTTCTTGAGAGTCTAAGGCAATACCCGTCATAGAGCCATTTCCAGAAGAAGCAGCTTCTCCGTTATGAGGAACTGCTATTGCTAAAACAAATTCTCTCCCTCCATTTCTCATCCAAAAAGTAATCCTATCATCTGTGGGGTCTGAAAAACTTTCAACATCAATAGGGCTAAAAATAGCATTATAAAATTCTTCTGCTTTTTCTTTATTATTAGTTCCAACAGTAGAGTAACCTACAAGTTTCCTAGTCATACTTACCTCTTATATACTTTTTTCATTTAAGTTTGTGCATACTTACCTAGTTCTTCTCTAGCAACAGTTCGTCTATGCACTTCATCAGGACCATCAGCTATTCTCAAGGTTCTTTGGCCAGCATACATTCTTGCTAAAGGGGTATCTTGAGAAACTCCTGCACCTCCGTGTACTTGGAGAGCTTTATCTATGACTCTTAAAGTCATATTAGGAACAGCAACTTTAATTTGTGCTATCTCACTTCTGGCAACTTTATTTCCCGCGGTATCCATCATATAAGCTGCTTTGAGAGTCAATAAGCGACACATCTCTATCTCCATCCTGCAGTCTGCGATAATATCGTAATTACCTCCCAACTCTGATAAAGGCTTACCGAAAGCTATTCTTGATGTAGATCTTTTACACAAAAGTTCTAAAGCTCTTTCAGCTACACCGACAGAACGCATACAATGATGAATTCTTCCTGGTCCTAGCCTCCCCTGGGCTATCTCAAATCCCCTACCCTCTCCTAAAATAAGATTACCTTTAGGTACTCTTACGTTTGTAAATTTCATATGGGCATGCCCATGGGGTGCATCATCTGAACCAAAAACTGTCATCATCCTAACTATTTCTACTCCAGGAGAATCCATTGGAACTAAAATTTGTGATTGTCTAGAGTGTTTAGGGTTATCTGGATTTGTTACACCCATAAAAATAATAAGTTTACATCTCGGATCACCTGCTCCTGATGTCCACCATTTTTCTCCATTAATTACATATTCATCTCCATCAGCTTCAATTGAACTACTTATATTTGTTGCATCTGATGAAGCAACATTTGGTTCTGTCATACCAAAAGCAGACCTGATCTCTCCTTCTAACATAGGCTTCAACCATTCTTCTTGTTGTTCAGGTGTACCATATTGTGCCAGTACTTCCATGTTGCCGGTATCCGGGGCAGAACAGTTGAATATCTCTGAAGCTATAGACGATCTACCCATTAATTCACATATAGGAGCATAGTCCAAATTACTCATGCTTTCCCCCATAGGATTCTCAGGTAAAAATAGATTCCACAAGCCCTCATCCTTAGCTATTTTCTTTTTGTCTTCGATAATTTGAGGAATCTGCCACCTATTTCCTTTCTTGGTGAATTCTTCCATTTGCTGAGAATATATTTCCTCAGAAGGATAAATGTGATCATCCATAAATTTAGAAACTCTTTGTTGTAAATCTAATGATTTCTTAGAATGTTCAAATTGCATTATTTCTCCCTATAAATTTCGCGAATTAATGATTCTATATATTATAAATTTCATTTATAATAGAAAATACCTTAACCGAACTTTCAAACAATGATAGTTCCTTAAAGTTAAGTAGTCCATCCACAGATAATAGAATTTTTTATTTTATATAGTTTATTTTATGAGTTTTACAAAAACGGATTTGAATCTATTTCTAACCTTTGAAGTTATTTATACAGAAAGGAATTTAACAAAGGCTGCTGAAATCTTGGGAATAACCCAACCAGCTGTTAGTAATGCACTTTCTAGACTAAGAGATACTTTTAAGGATGAATTATTTATTAGAACTTCCAAAGGGATGATTCCTACACCTGTTGCCCAGAATATAATGCCTGATATTAGAAATGCACTAAATCTTATGAGAAATACCATTAATGAGTCAGAGACATTTAATCCAAAAACAGCTCATAACATTTTTAAGATATCAATAGGAGATACTTCAGAATATAGGCTGCTTCCTGAGTTAATACAAAGGTTAAGCCAAAAAGCTCCTAGAGTAGATGTAGAAAGTTATCTTACCCCTAGAGAAGAAACTCCAAGAGATTTAGCTTCTGGGAACATAGACTTTGCAATTGATCCACCCATACATGCTGACTCGACTTTAAAGAACAGAAAAATTTATTCAGATAATTATGTGCTCATCGTGAGAAAAGGTCACCCCATAGCTAAAAAAAGAAAACTCTCATTAGAAGACTATTTATCTTTATCGCATATACAGATATCTAAGAGAAGTTCTGGAATTGGGCATGTGGATATGACTTTAAATAGGCTTGGTGTATCGAGAAGAATTGCTTTAAGAGCTCAACATTATTTAGTTGCTCCATACATAATCCAGCAATCTGATCTTGCTATTACTTCAATAAAAAGTTTTGCAAGAGGAAGAGATTTAAAAACTCTAGCACTCCCTTTTAAAATCGACCCTCTAATCCTTCATTTGTATTGGCATGAAAGTAAAGATCAAGATGCTTCCAATATTTGGATGAGAGATTTAATACTCAAGGCTTACGGAAAAATACAAAACAAAAAATAATTCTTTTTTGGTGCGGATGAAGGGACTCGAACCCCCACACCTTTCGGCACTAGAACCTAAATCTAGCGTGTCTACCAATTCCACCACATCCGCAACTCGCTTGTATTATAAGCTTGATAATAATTTATGTCCCCTTAATCAACTGAAGAATCTGTAATGTCCTCTAACCTTTCTATTCTTTCTTGTAAAGAAAGAAGTGACCTGTTTATTTGCCTTCTATATGCATCAAAAGATGAGACCGCTTCTTCCTGAGCAATCATTCTTTCGTCTAAAGATGAATCTGCATTTAGACTGTTTAATTTTTCAAATTTTTCTTTTAAATCCGAATACCTTTTGTCTATTTTTGCCAGCTCTAAGTCTATTGCTCTCTGTCTTGCACCCTGGGTTTTTGTCACTTGATTGAATTCCTCTAGACTGCTTGTAATCTCAGTTATCTTGGAAGAATTTTTTTCAATATTCTTCCTGTTTCTTTTATTACTAATATCCCAAAGTTTTCTTATTTCTTTCTCTAGAAATTTAGATTGGGATTCTATAGAGTCAATAACTTCTTTATTTAGTGTTGAATTGTTTTCTAGCTTTTCTTCTACCAAACTAATTCTTTCTACAAATCCTTGACCAGCCTGTTGTTGGTAGTCTGAAGTATTAAAAAACCACAACCCTAAGATCATTAGACCCACAAGATTAAATATAGCTAGAAAGAAAACTATTAGCCTACTCCCCCCACCAATATTTCTTCTAGACTTATTTAGCAACCCTTCTGATCTCTCAGGTTTTATATCTAGCCTTTCTGAATCTGATTCTTTAGAAACTTTATTATTCACAAAAAACATTTTAATCTTTCTTTCTAATACTTCGAAGCTACAATAGAAAAAGTTTTATAAGGAAAAAAAATGAACTTTGAATTTTCGTCAGATCAAATGCTACTAAAAGACCAAGCTCGCAAGTTCCTTGAAGGCGAAGAGTCTCTAAAAAAAGCAAGAGCAATATTAGAAGGAGAGCTCTCTTTTGATGAATCTTTGTGGAAATCTGTTGTCGAGATGGGCTGGACAGCAACTACTATTCCAGAGGAATTTAATGGACTAGGGTTAGGGTATCTAGAATTATGTGTAATAGCAGAAGAATTAGGAAGAAGTCTCGCACCTACACCCTTTTCTTCTAGTGTTTATCTAGCTACAGAATCTATTTTGGCTAATGCGTCAAATGAACAAAAACAAAAGTATTTGCCTAAGCTTGCTTCTGGTGAAATTGTAGGAACACTGGCACACACTGAAACTAATACTGCACCTACTAGTAACAACTTGCAATGTAGTTTCTCTAATGGCCAATTAAAGGGTAAAAAAATTGCAGTTCCGGACGGAGACATAGCTAATTTTGCCGTAGTAACTGCTAAAGAAGGGGAAAAAGTAAGACTTTGCATTGTAGATTTAGAAACAAAAGGTGTTGAGATAAAAACCCAGAATAGTCTTGACCCATCGCGATCACATGCTTCAATTAACTTTAATAACGCTGAAGCTGAAATATTAGACAATGATAAGGATGGTTGGATCGCATTAGAAACATTATTAGAAAGAGCAGCTGTATTATTTGCTTTTGAGCAACTTGGGGGCGCTGAAGCGTGCATGAATATGGCTAAAGAATACGCTATGGGTAGGTTCGCTTTTGGAAGACCTATAGCTTCATTCCAAGCTATAAAACACAAACTTGCTGATATGTTCATCGCAGTAGAGCTTGCTCGTTCTAATTGTTATTTCGGAGCTTGGGCGCTTAGCACCAATGCACCTGAACTAAGTACAGCAGCAGCAACGGCTAGAGTTAGTGCTAGTGAAGCTTTCAATGAATGTTCTAAAGAGAACATACAAACTCATGGTGGCATGGGATTCACGTGGGAGTTTGACTGTCATCTTTACTATAGAAGATGCAGACAATTAGCTGCTAATATTGGTAGTCAGACTATTTGGAAAGATAAACTGATTAGTTCTTTAGAAAGATCAAATAAAATATAGGAGAGAATTGTGGATTTTAAAGATACATCGGAAGAAGCTACTTTTAGAAAAGAAGTAGATAAATGGTTAAGTGATAATGCTGAACTTAAAGAAGGACCAAATGATTCTCTTTCTAGTCTTACTGAAGAGGAAGCATTATTAAGAGCTAAAGAATGGGCTGCTAAATTATATGATGATGGATGGGCTTGTTTACATTGGCCTAAAGAATATGGCGGAAGAGGATCTACTCCTATTGAAAGAGTAATCTGGGGACAAGAGGTCTCAAAATATAAGGTCCCTGGAGGTTTCTTTGAGATAGGACAAGGAATGGCTGGTCCAGTTTTAATGATGTATGCTACAGAAGAACAGAAAAAAAGATTCCTCCCCCCTTTAGCAAAAGGTGAAGAAGTCTGGTGTCAACTTTTTAGCGAACCCGGGGCAGGTTCCGATCTTGCCGGTCTAAAAACTAAATCAGTTCTAGAAGGTGATACTTGGACTATCAATGGACAAAAGATCTGGACATCTGGAGCTCACTATAGTGATTTTGGTATTCTTGTAACCAGAAGTGATCCTGATGCTCATAAACATAAAGGTCTTACTTATTTCTTTCTAGACATGAAAAGTCCAGGTGTAGAAGTAAGGCCTATAAAGCAAATCTCTGGAGGCGCAAATTTTAATGAGGTCTATTTTACTGATGTAAAAATACCTGATGACCAAAGATTAGGTGCAGTAGGGGATGGATGGAAAGTTGCTCTTACAACTCTTATGAATGAAAGGCTGGCAGTAGGTGATGCTTCAGGTCCAGATTTCGAAGAAATATTTAATCTTGCCTGCAAACAAGATTTAAATGGTGATTTAGCAATAAAAAATGGCTCAGTAAGAGATAAATTAGCTGACTGGTATTGTCAATACAGCGGATTAAAGTATACCAAATATAGGAATATCTCAGCTTTATCAAGGGGGGAAACTCCTGGTCCTGAAGCTTCTATAACTAAGGTAGTAAGTGGTAATAAACTGCAAGAAATAGCTAACTTTGGTATGGATCTTATGGACTCAGCTGGTGTTATTAGAGATGAAACAACAGACAATGAACAAAGTATGTATCAATATGGCTTTTTTGGAGCTGCAGGTATCAGAATTGCCGGTGGTACTGATGAAATACTTAAAAACATTATCTCTGAGCAAGTGCTTGGACTGCCACAAGACATGAGAGCTGATAAAGGAATTCCTTTTAATAAAATTCCGACAAGCAACAAGTAATTTTCTGAACCTTTGGCAAAAAAAAATTCTTCTCTTTTTATAGAGAATGCTGATATAGATCTTTCTGACCCATTTGCACCCTATTCAAAGCTTTACAACGATCTATATTTCTCTAAACAAGGGGCTGAAGAAGAGTCAGATTTTGTATTTCTAAAGGGTAATAATTTAGAAGAAAGATTTTCAAATTTAGCTATAAGAGAATCTTTCTCTATAGCTGAGCTTGGGTTTGGTTTTGGGATAAATTTCTTAAATACTTGGAGGCTTTGGGTAAAACGTGCTCCTAAAAATTCACTTTTAAATTACTTTGCTATAGAAAATAATCCTGTCTCATCTAAGGACCTAGAGTCCTTTATAATGAAGAACTTCTCTTCGAGACAGTTAGCTAAGAAATTTCTTAGTAAATATCCCTTGAACTCTAGAGGTTGGCACAGAATTTTCTTCTCTACAGGTTCTGTAAATCTAACTATAGCTTATAACGATGTAGTAGATTCTTTGAATAGTTTATCGAAACAACAAACAAAATTTGATGCTTTCTTCTTAGATGGATTCTCTCCAAAAAAGAATTCATTGATGTGGTCAAAAAAAATCTTTAAAAATTTAGGTGAACTCAGTCATAACAAAACATCACTATCTACCTTCTCATCAGCAGAACTTGTAAAGTTAAATATAGGTGAAAGTAGTTTCTCAGTAAATCAATCAAAGGGCTTCGGAAATAAAAAATATATGCTAAAAGGTCTATCTAAGATTTCTTTTCCAAAAAAAGAAAAATTTAAGAGAAAGAGAATAGGAATAATAGGTGGAGGATTGTCTGGAAGCTCGTTGGCTAGATTACTTTCTCAAAGAGGTCATGAAATTATTGTCTTCGATAAAACATCTAAAGATGAAGTTCAGTGTGCAATAGAACCTGCATTTATTCTTTATCCTAGACTTACAGCCTTTAATAATGCTTACTCAAAATTTTCGCTACATTCTTTCATATATTCAGCTAAGTTCTATGAAGATCTCCAGTCAGAGCATTGGCACAAAACTGGTGTCTTCATAATTAATCATGACGAACAAACCCTAAAGAGACAGACTTCACTCATAGAAGCGAGTCCAGATGGTACATTGTTTAAAAAACTAAATTCAACACAAGCTTCAGAGATAACAGGAGTAAATGTAAATCAAGAGGGACTTTTTTTTCCACAAGCAGGATGGCTTAACTCAAAAGGATTATGTGAGAGTATGTTAAAGCATAGAAATATTTCATTTAAAAAAGAAAAAGTTATAGAAATCTCAGAAAAAAATGAGGCTTTTCATGTAAATACCAGGGGGAGAAATTATAAGTTTGATGAATTATGCCTTTGTACATCTCATAATATTACAGAATTAATCAATGTTCCTGGTATAAGCTCCAAGAGAGGTCAAATTACTTTAATTGATAAACACCCTAATTTAGAAAATCTTAAAGTTCCTATTTGTGCAAAAGGGTACGTTTCTCCTTCTTACAATAATATACATACAGTGGGATCGACCTATACAGAAGATAGACCCTTAAAAGTTTTAGCTAAGGATCATGAAGAAAATTTAACTAAATTAAATTCTATAGTTGATGGAAAATATTTAGTGAAAGATGGATGGGTTGGAAAAAGAGCTACAACAAAAGATTACTTACCTATAACAGGAAAAATTAAGAATTTTTATATTAATGTAGGGCATGGATCAAAGGGAACAGCTAATGCCCCTTTTTGTTCTCAGTACATAGCTGACCTTATAGATAATATGCCTGTAAATATGGACTCCGAACTTACCGGATGTCTTTCCCCGGAGAGGTTTATTAGTTAGTTAGCTGAAAATTCTTCTAGTGTAGACTCAACAAAAGAATTAATGGAGACCTGATCTTGCTCAGAAGATAACCTATTATATCGAGAAAATGCATACCAAAAGACTTCATCCGTAATACTGTCATGAAATCTTATGGATAAAACATCTCTATCAACTCTGCGGTGGCGAACATCTGAATTAACCATATAACCTCGACGATAATATCCAAAGGAATCGTAACTCCTATCAATCTCCCGCTGAGTTCCAATAAAGTATCTTATTACCATATCTGGTTCAGGAGATTCCTTTATTCCTCTTTTTTCAAGAGATGTATGAATTGCTCTTTCTATCCTCTGTAATAGTATGGGGTTTAGGCTTAGTTGAGATGGAGAGGCATCAATCTCTGGTTGCTCTATTTTATAAGTTTTATAATTTGAGCGATTGTAATTTTGATCGTAATCAGTATATACCTTAGGTAAAGAGGTGCAACTAGTTATAACTAGGAAAATGATACCTAAAATAATTTTTTTCATATAATTAAAGCCATAACAATACCTCAAACTTAGAAGAAGAGAAAGAACCTACTTCCCAATTTCTTCTTACAACCTTGGTACTGAGCATTGTACCGATCTGACTGTCGTTGAACCTTATCTGCTACCAAGAGTAGCCAAGGTTTAGTCCTATAGTTACCTCTTTTATAACCTCCCCTGCCTTCATGATAAGCCAGGTATAAAGCTCTAGCATTAGTAGTTTCTATACCTAATTCTTTATGGCTTTTAGAGTTATACCATCCTACAAAATCTACTGCATCTTCAAAATCATTTCTTTCAGTAAACCATCCACCTCTTTCTTTTATATAAAGGTCCCAAGTTCCATCAATGGCTTGCGCATATCCTTTCGCTGAACTTTTTCTTTTCCAAGGAATGAATCCTAACAATCTTGTTCTTGGAGGTTTAGCATCAGCTACAAAGCTTGATTCTTGTTTAATAAATGCCATGGAAACTGAAATAGGTATTTTCCACCTTTTTTCAGTTTTCTTAGCTGCTCTGTACCAAGATTTTTTTTCTTTAAATATTTTACAAATATCTTGAGTTGTCGATGGTGGGGAAGTGGCACAACTAATCAAGAGAGAAAGAATTAAAAGAAATATAGAATAAAATTTTATCATCAGAATAATTTAGCCTATAAGCTCATTAACTTCGTCCTCTTCCATCAATGAAATGCCTAAATCTCTTGCTTTTTGGACTTTTGAACCAGGACTTTCTCCTACTAAAAGTATATTAGTTTTAGCTGATATAGAAGAAGAAACCCTTGCACCTAAATTAACTAATTCTTCTTTAAGTTGAGTTCTTGTGTACTCACTAAAAGTCCCAGTAATAACTATTGTTTTTCCGCTCAATTGTTGATTGGTAGCTTCATCTGGAGGAGGTGCTATCTTTATCCCAGAGGAAACTATTCTTTCAAGAATTTGCAGGGATTTCTTGTTTTTAAAAAATTCCTTTATAAACCTTGCAGCTACTGGCCCAATATCTTTGATTTCTAGAAGAGTTTCTTCTTCAGCAAGAATCAATTTATTTAAATCTTTAAAGAATAAGGATAAATTTAACGCCGTAGACTCACCTACTTCCCTTATACCTAGAGAATAAATAAATCTAGATAGCGTGGTATTTTTACTTCTTTCAATTGATTCAATTAGATTTGAAGCAGATTTATCTGCAAAACCATCTAACTGCTTGAGCTGCTCTTTGGAAAGTGTATAAAGATCAGAAATATCCTTAATAAGTTCTAAATCTACAAGCTGAGTGATAATTCTGTCCCCTAAACCTTCTATGTTCATGGCATTTCTTGAGACGAAATGCTTGATGTTTTCTATTCTTTGGGCTGGACACACATCAGAAGAAGTACATCTCAGAACACTTTCTCCTTCTTCTCTAGTAAGGGCATTACCGCAAGAAGGACAAGCTGTAGGAGGTTTAACACGAGGGCCTCTTTTAGTTTTCTTTTTTAGTTTAACTTCAGTTATTTGAGGAATGACATCTCCTGCTCTCTTAATAACTACCTCATCACCTACTCTCACATCAAGTCTTTGTATTTCATCAAAGTTATGTAACGATGCATTGGAAATCACCACTCCTCCCACTTTTACAGGTTTTAGCTCTGCAACAGGTGTAATACTGCCAACTCTACCAACCTGAAAAGAGATAGATTCAATAAAAGAAATACCTATTTCAGCTGGAAATTTCCTTGCAATTGCCCACCTTGGAGCTCTTGCAATATTGCCGATATCTAATTGTTGCTTGAAAGTATTTACTTTGAACACTACTCCGTCAATCTCATAAGGGAGCTGATCTCTGTCATGTTCAATCTTCTTAAAATAATCAATACATTCTTTAATCCCCAATACTGAATCATTTTGAGAATTTACTGGAAGACCCCATTCAGACAATAAATTTAACATCTCAAACTGAGTGTTAGGTAATAGTGATTTATCAGGTGTAATTGATCCAATACCATGAACAAAAAGCTTTAGAGGTCTGAGGGAAGTAATTCTTGGATCTAATTGTCTTAAACTTCCTGCTGCTGCATTTCTAGGATTAGCGAACACTTTATCTTCATCTCTCTCCAGCTTTTTATTAAGGTATTCAAAATCTTTTGTTTCTATATAAACTTCTCCTCTAATCTCAAGTAATTCAGGTAAAACTTTGTCTCCCGAATCTAAAACTAGAGGTAATGAAGGAATAGTTTTTATGTTGTGAAGTATGTCTTCGCCTTCTTTACCATCCCCTCTCGTAGCAGCTTTAGTCAAACTACCTGTCTGGTATAACAAATTGACTGCCACTCCATCAATCTTAGGTTCACAGCAAAATTCTAATACTTCATTTTCCTCAAGACGGTCTCTTATTCTTCTCTCGAAATCTTCTAGATCTTCATCTGTAAAAGCATTTTCTAGAGATAACATAGGTTCTAGGTGTTGAAGTTTTTTAAATCCTTCTGCAGGTTGAGAACCAACTCTTTGAGTAGGAGAATTTTCTGAGATTAAATCAGGGAAGTCTTCTTCCAATGACAATAATTCATTAAAGAGATCATCAAATTCCTCATCAGTAATACTTGGATCATTTAAAACGTAATATCTATGAGAATTCTTATATACTAGTTTATGAAGTTCTTTTATACGAAGTCGTGCTTCCGATTTTGATACCATATCTATATAAACTAAGAAACCTTAGGTATTCGTTGTCTTTGGTATTCTTGAGTTTGATATCTTAAATGTTGTTCCATTTGCCTTGTAAGTAAATTTCTATTTTCATCTAAAACATTACACTGGGCAGTCTCAGAAAGATGATGTGCTACTGAAAACAGAAGATCAAGAGCTCCAACGGGATTAACTGAATTGGTTAAATCTAATACAAGTGAAATATCAGGAGAAGTATTTTTATTTAGAAAAGTCCCCGGTTTCCTTCCATTTAGTAGAGAGAATAAGACAGAATCTTCTGAATCTCTAAAGATAAAGAATCCCTTTTCTTCATAGTATGGATTAAATAAAGAAAGATTCTCTGATAGAAAGGAGTAGCTAAAAATTTTTTCTTCTTCTGCATTAATGTTAACAATGATTAACTTATGCTGATCAGATGTTTCTGAATCTTGGGAACTGTTTAAAGATTCTTCAGAAGAAGGATAAACCCACTCAGAAGAATTTTCTAATACCTTTTCTTCAATAAAAGTTTCGTCTTCACTTAAGATATTCTTGATCTGACTTTCTTTATTCCTTTTTCTTATTTTGTTAGCTCTTCTAAGGCCGTCCACTAAAGCTAAAGAAAGTATGGCGCCAATTAAAATTGTGATAATTTCAGCAAGATTTAACATACCAAGGGGCTTTAATTAGCAGCTAATCTAAAAGCTTCTTCAACATCTACTGCAACTAATCTCGACACCCCAGGTTCTTGCATAGTTACACCCATTAAATGCTTGCTTTTCTCCATAGATATTTTGTTATGAGTAACATAAATAAATTGTACCTTTTCAGACATTTCTTCTATCAAACCAATAAATCTCATAGTATTTAGGTCATCTAATGGAGCATCTACTTCATCTAACATACAAAAAGGTGCGGGGTTCAGCTCAAAGAAAGCAAACACTAAAGCTATCGCTGAAAGAGCTTTTTCACCACCAGACAATTGAGCAATCTTTGTATTCTTTTTCCCAGGAGGCTTGGCTATGATGCCTACACCGGAGGTTAATAAGTCATCACCTAAAAGAACTAACTCGGCGTGACCACCACCAAATAACTTTGGAAAAAATTCTGCAAGCTTAGAGTTTAAAGAGTCAAAAGAATCTTTAAAAGTCGTCCTAGTCTCTTTATCTATCTTATAAATAGCTTTCTCTAAGGTTTCAAGCGCATTATTTAGTTCCTCATTTTGGGCATCAAGATGAAGTTTTCTCTTTTCTTCTTGGGCATATTCTTCCATCGCAGCTAGATTTATTGCTCCTAACCTTGAGATCTTTCTTTCTACAGCTTCAATCTCTTCTTTGAGTACTTCGATAGTAGTTTCTTCAGATAGTTCTAATACTAGCTTTTCAAGATCTTGATTGTTTTCCGAAACTAATTTTTCTATATTAGTTGCTTCAATATTTAAAGCTTGAAGTTCAAGACGTAACTTTTCTAGCTCTTCCCGCAAAGTTAAAGATAACTGTTCCTTCTTAAATTTTTCTTTTTCTATTGAGCTAATAGCTTCAACACAATCTTCAAGTAACGTTCTATTCTTTGTTAAATCTCTTTCTACTTTTAACCTATCCTCTAAAAGAATTTCTAAAGATTTTGTTGCTTTTTTCTGAGGATCATCGAGAACAAAAATCTCTTCTTCAGAGGAGGAAATTAAAGTTGTTATTTCTTTTACCTGTAGGCTTAAGTGGTTTTGCTGAGAAGCATTAGTTGCTAGTCTTGCTTGTAAATCTGCAAACTCTTTTGTTTTATCAAGTAAACTTAATCTTTCCTCTTTCTCTTGTGAGCTCTCAGAAAGGAGACTGCTCATCTGAGAAGTTAGTTGAGCTGGTTTTTTTGAATAAGACTCTAGATTAACTTTTATTTCTTCTAGCTTTGAAAAGATCTCTGGATGAGCTCTATCAATAGGTATTTTATGATCAAAAGTTTGTAGGGTTGTGGCTACCCTTTTTATTTCTTCTATAGATATTTCAAGATTTTCTTTAAGATCAAGCCAATGTTTTTCTATCTCCTGATGATCAACTAGGGTACTCTGATCTATTAGTTGTTTTTCTCTCAAACTATCTAATATTGGGAGAATAGATGATATCTCTGCATCGATACCCTTCTCTTGCTCTTTTAATCTCTCTAAGTCATTTTCTTTAGACTCTAATGTTTGTTTATTAGCAGAAACTTTTTCTTTTAAATCCTTTAATTTTTCTTTGTAAGTATCTAATTCTTGTTCAACCCTTGAAATGTCAGCTCCTACGCTATAAAACCGTTGTTGCACATTATCCATAGCAGATTGTAATTCTATTTGCTTAGCTCTTTGCTCTTCGATTTTTGAATCAGAAGTTGTCTTTACTGTATTAATTTCCTCAAATTTGATCTCTTGATCTTTTATTTCTTGTTCTTTTTGCTTTATTAATTCAGAAACCTTTGCCCATTGAGTTGCAGATAATAGGCCTTTTAAATGTTTTTCTTCTTTCCTTAATAGAGAATATTTTTCTGCAGCTTTTGATTGTTGCTTTAATTTAAAGAGCAACCTTCCTATTTCTTCTCTAAGATCTTCTAGTCTACTAAGATTCTCTTTTGTGCGTTTAATTCTAGATTCTGTTTCCTTCCTTCTTTCTAAGTATCTAGAAATTCCTGCAACTTCTTCTATGTAAGCTCTCATTTCTTCAGGTTTGGAACTTACCAACCTTTCGATCATTCCTTGCTCAATAATTGCATAGCTTCTGGGACCTAAACCTGTTCCTAGGAAAAGATCTGTAATATCTCTTTTTCTGCAACTGGTTCCGTTCAGGTAATAATTTGACTGTCCATCTAGGTCGAGAGTCCTTCTAACTGAAATCTCATTATAACTAGCAAATTCTCCACCTATTCTGCCCTCTTTATTATCAAATATTAGTTCCACTGAAGCCCTAGATACTGGTTTTCTAGAGTTAGAGCCATTAAATACTACATCTGACATTGACTCACTTCTAAGATTTTTAGCTGAACTTTCTCCTAAAACCCACCTAACAGCATCTATAACATTCGATTTTCCGCATCCATTAGGACCCACTATTGATGTTATTTGAGAAGGGAATAATACTGTTGTTGAATCAACAAAAGATTTAAAACCTGAAAGTTTTACAGACTTTAGCTTCATGATCTCAGTTTAATTAGAGGGTAGGAAGCCTCCATCCAGATTAAGGATGATGAAGAAAGACCAGAATATCTTCCCATTTATAGGTCAAGTCTAGACTATTTGTAGGTAGGAAACTACTGATTTTTTCTTAAATATAAAGAATTTATAGCTTGTTCCAAAGCGGCCCTTTGGTCTTCATCTGTCATACTATTTAAGGCTTTATCCCAATATCCTTTTGCTATTTTAGGCTTTCCAGACTGGAATTCCTGGATTCCCTTAAGAGTAAGCACAGCTGGGTTTAAAGGTGTCTTTTCATATGCTTCTGATATTGCTGTTTTCACTCTAGGGGTAAACTTACTTTTATCTAACATAAAAAGAGTCTGAGCATAATCAGAATAAATATCTATAGAAAGATCTTTAGGAGAATCTTCTATTAGATTTTTGTATATACTTGAGGACAAATCGTATTCTCTTAAGTCATTTAATCGTTGAGCTAAAAGACTCCATCCTATAGAACTAATATTCTTTTTTTTGAAGTACGATTTTAAAATTCTTAAAATCTCATTTCTAGATTCTTCATTTGAAATTTTAGACTCTGTTAAGAAAATATCTAACTTGATCCTATTCTCTACATCATCTGATGAACCTAGAGCAAATGGTTTAAAATAGATAGCCAAAATACTCATTAAAACCATTAACGAAATAAAACCAATTTTTAGAGTTGATTGAGGAATGATCTTTAAAGATGCTTCTTCAGTCAGTAAGTCGTTAGAAAGAGTTGTTTCGCTTTCTTTAGCTACAACTTCAGATATATCACTAGACATGGTCTCTTTATTGTTAAGTTGAGAAATATTGTCTTCGAATAATTTTCTATTTCTTTCTTCCCTAATCTTCTTACTATTTTTATGCTTAACATTTATAAGGATAAAAAAAAGAAAAACTGCTATAAAGAAAGCACTAGAAAAGATAAGAAAATTACTCATTAGTTTTGGTAAATATTTTTTTGTATAGGCTTATCTCAAATCTTTTGAATTCTTGAATCTAGTTCTAGACGAAGATCTAAGATAAAACAATATAGCTAAAATTAGTAATAAGAACACAAAAGGTCCCATCCATAAAATTAAAGTATTTACTTCTAAAGGAGGTTTATAAAGTATGTAATTACCGTACCTACTTGTAAGAAATTCAGTTATTTCTTTATCTGATTTGCCTTCTACAATGAGATTATAAACTTCTAATTTTAAATCTTGAGCAATTGGGGCATTGGACCCAGAAAGGTTAGAAGATTGGCATTTTGGACACCTAAGATCCTCTAATAAATTAACAAACCTTTGCTGGTCTACTGGGTCATCAAAATAATACCTCTCTTTAAAATTATCTCCTGATATAGAATTACAGAAAATAAAAATACTAAGGTAAATAAAAAAGGCTTTCATTGGATTATTTCTTTAGTAAAGCACTAAATTTTTCTTCCCAAATATCTGCTGTTAAAGGACCCACATGTCTAATTTTGATTAACCCATTCTTATCAATGAAGAATGTTTCAGGAGCTCCATAAACCCCTAGATCTATGGCTAGTTTACCTTTGGGATCAAAGAAACTGAATTCGTAAGGATTGCCAATCCTACTTAAATGCTTTCTAGCTTTGTCTCCATTATCTCGTTCTTTATAATTCAGACCATAAATAGAGATAATTGATTTGTCTTTCAGTTCCATCAAAAAAGGATGCTCTACTCTGCACGCAATACACCATGTTGCCCATACATTTATCAAAGCCGGTAATTTTTTGATACTTGTCTGATCTATATAAACATTCGGATTCTCTAGAGTTGAAAGAGAGAAAGAAGGAAAATTCTTTTCAATCATTACAGACTTAAGTTCAGCATTGTCTTTTCCCAATAAGAAAAAAAGAGTTACAACCAAACCTGCAAAAAATGCTAATGGAAGCAAGTTAAGTAATTTTTTCATTTCTCTTTCTTTGTCTATATGCTGATAAAAAAGTTCCTATAGCTACCATGAGGGCTCCAAACCAAATCCACCTTACAAAGGGCTTAATTTGTAATCTAAAAGAATATTTTTCCCCAAGTTCGTCTCCTAAAGTGACATAAAAATCTTTAGTGATAAGTGTTTTAATGCCTGCTTCAGTCATCATTTGATTTGCAAAAGGATAATATCTTTTCTCCGTTATTAAGTCGTATGAACTATTGTTAGTAGAGACAGAAAGCCTTGCTTGGGTAGAATTATAATTTTGTTCCTTTCTAGTCTTTATTTCTTTAAAAGTAAATTTTGAATCACCTAATTTGAATTCTTCACCAGGGGCAAGTAAAACCTCGGTCTCCATTGAGTAAGCAGAGACTACCCCAACTCCTAGAATTAAAAAAGCTGTACCCAAATGAGCAAATATCACCTCTGCTCTGTAGTACAAGAAATCTCTAATCTCTTTTGAAGTTTTAGAGTTGAAGGGTTTATCTAGAATAGTTCCTGATAAGATCCAGCTAAAAGCTAAGATAGACAATAGAAGATAGAAATTTCCTTCTCCAAATAAGAAATAAAGAACTAAAAAAATGATTATCATAATAGTAAAAGTTTCAACCAATAATCTAATCAAGAAATTAAAACTCTTTGTGCTATGCCAACCTAAATAAAGTCCTAAACCTTGTAGAAAAGATAAACCTAGTGCAAAAGGAATAATAAGAAAGTCAAAATAAGGAGCTCCAACAGATATTTGCCTACCGTTTATAGCTTCATAGATTAAAGGGAAAATAGTTCCAAATAGTATAGATAAGGCAAGAACGACTAATAAAATATTATTTAATAGGAAGCCGAATTCTTTAGACAAAATGTTATAAGTTGCTTCTTCTCTAATTTTGCTATTCTTAAAAAAATAGATTAGTAATGAACCACAGATAAAATAGAAAAATATTGCTAATATAAAGACCCCTCTTTCTGGATCTAAAGCAAAAGCATGAACAGAAGTTAGGATTCCTGATCTAACTAAAAAGGTTCCAAGTAAGCTTGTTGCAAAAGCCAGAATACTTAATAACAAAGACCAATTCCTATATAAGCCTCTTTTTTCACTTGTGATAAGTGAATGAATTAGAGCTACAGAAACAAGCCATGGAACAAAAGCCATATTTTCTACTGGGTCCCAAAACCACCAACCACCCCATCCAAGTTCATAGTAGGCCCACCAGCTGCCTACAGATATTCCTAATGTTAAAAAACCTGAAGACAACAATACCCAGGGTCTTGCAAATCTGCACCAAAGTGAATCTGTATTGCCTGTAAGCATTGCTGCAACTGCCATAGCAAAAGGAACTACTAATCCTGAATAGCCTAAATACAACAGAGGTGGGTGAATAGTAAAAGCAAAATCTTGAAGTAGTGGGTTTAAATCATTTCCTTGTATAGGAGATAAAGGCAAGATTCTTTCAAAGGGGTTTGAAGTAAATAAAGTAAATGCAATGAAAGTAAAAACAACCTGATTAATAATAGTTAAAGCTATGATATTAAAATTTTCTTCGCTTCCATTTCTGCTTAAATACAAAACTTTCCAAAGCGCAATAAAAAATATCCATAACAATAGAGAGCCTTCATGTGCTCCCCAAGTTGCTGTCAATTTGTAATAAAAAGGGAGATTTGTATTAGAATTTGAAGCAACATACATTACCGAGAAATCATCTACTAAAAAAGAGTAAATGAGACAAATTAAGCTAATGGAGATTAAAAGAAAACTGAATTTAGAAATTGCAAATACATAGTTAAAAAAGATATGCCTTCCTATTACTGCACCAATATAAGGAAGAAAACCAGTGACAAAAGTTAAAACCAAAGCACTGATCAAAAAAAGATGCCCTAATTCTGGAATCATTACTTATATTTTAGAGTTTTTGCAACCTCTGGAGGCATATAATTCTCATCGTGCTTTGCTAGCACTTCACTAGCTTCAAAACTACCTTCTTCGGTTAACATACCTTGAACAACTACTCCTGAGCCCTCAGAAAATAAATCAGGCAATATACCTTTATAAACAACCACAATACTTTCATTAAAATCTGTTATCTCAAAGCTCTTCATGAGGGAGTTCGTGTGTTCAGTAAAAGAGTTGTCCTTAACCATCCCTCCTACTCTAGCTAACTTATTAACTTCTAGAAGATTTTCTTTAATTACTTGGGTAGGTGTATAGAAAAGATTTAGATTTTGTTTTAGTCCATTCAACACAAGAAATATAGCAACAGAAACTCCCAAAAGAATTGCGACCAAAGCGTACACTCTTTGTTTTCTTATAGGGTTCAATTTTTTCCTCTTTCTGAAATATCAGAAAAGTCTGTAGATATTATTTTTTGTAATTTCTTATAAGGTATATATAAATTCCATATTAGTACAAACAATAAAACTACGAATACAGACCATACAAACAGACCTTGTCCATCCATAAATAATAAATTATATAAAGTTAAATTGTTCATATTGATCAAGAATAAAAATCCTTTACCCAATTAGTCGATCTCTCTCTTTGTACAATCTCTAATTTCATTCTACTCAATACTATAACTAGAAAAATTAAATAAAAAGCTAATACGCAAGACAGCAATGGTAAATACATATCTGCTGTCATTGAAGGAGACGAACTTAAACTGAAGGTAGAGCTTTGATGAAGAGTTTGCCACCAATCTACAGACTTTTTTATTATAGGAATGATCGCAACACCTACCAAAGCTAAGATAGAACCAGCCCTATCAGCTTTTTGTTTACTTTCTATAACAGAGAAAAGGGAAATAATAGCAATATATAAAAAGAACAATATCAAGGTAGAGGTTAATCTTGCATCCCACACCCACCAAGTCCCCCAGGTAGGTTTTCCCCATATGGAACCACTCACTAATGCTAATAAGGTAAAGCTAGCTCCTACCGGTGCTATTGACCTTACAATCATTCCAGCTACTTTTACTCTCCAAACTAAACAAATAAAACCAAATACAGCCATAAAAATATATCCTGATTGCCCCAAAATAGCTGATGGGACGTGAATAAAGATAATCCTATAAGCATCTCCTTGTTTATAGTCTGTCGGAGCTAAAAATAGTCCCCAAAAAAGAGATCCCATTAAAAACAAGATAGAAAAAAAGAAAAGCCAAGGGAAAATAGTTGAAATAAACCTAAAGATACTAGGACTAGACCCCATGGAGATCATCCATTTTTGTAAATTTGTTAGAAGATTATTCATAGTTTAATTTTATTGCTTCTACTGTAGCTAAAGAAAGTCCTGGGATCGCTAAGGATAAAATTGCTCCCATATAAAAAAGATAAACAGAATAGTCTGAATAGTTTATAGCTGAGAAAACAGTTGCAGATCCCAGTAACAGTATTGGGACTGATAAAGGCAAAACTATTATTGCAGACAATATTGCACTTCTGCCTAGTGATAATGCTCCTCCTAAAGCACCTAATAAACTTAGCGAGAAAGAACCTAAAAAGAGACTTATAAATAAAGATATTATTATGTCCTTTGACATAAATAAAATTAAACTACTTAGTAAAGCAGCAATCAGCAGGGGTACGCCAGTTACCATCCAGTGACCTAAAACCTTTATAAATATCAAGATAAAAATAGGTTCTCCGCTGATAAAGAAATAGTCCAAAGTCCCATCTCTATAATCTTCTTGAAAGATACTTTCTACTGCTAATAGAGAAGCTAACAATGCTGTCACCCAAATAATGGCAGGAGATAAAGTAGATAATAAAGATTTATCTGGTCCCAAAGCTAAGGGAAACAAGGTCACTACTATTAAAAAAAATATCAAAGGTGTCATATAAGTTGCTGCTCTTCTATAAGACAATAAAAGATCTTTCTTTAATATAAGCAACATCCATTGAGTTAAATTAGATCTATTATTCATCGGTATCACCCAGATAAATTTTATCGGATATTAATTCCGATTCTCTATGCCCAGTTACTAAGAAAGAACTTCCTCTGTTATTAAGCTCTGCTATGATAGATTGAATCAAATCAGTCCCTTCATTATCAAGAGCAGTAAAGGGTTCATCAATGAGGTATAAATCAAAATCACATATCAATAATCTAGCTAAGGCTATTCTTTTAATTTGTCCTACAGATAAGTTAGAAGATACTCGATGCATTAGGTCAGATATACCAACTTTCTTTGCTGCTGAATAAAGCTTCTCTTTTTTAGATATTAATGGAAAATTGGGATGTTTGAGATTTTCTAAGACTGTTAAAGATTTTTTAATTCCTAGTTTATGGCCTTGATAAAAACAAGATTTGTAAAAATTATTTTCTACCTGCTTTATGTTTTTCCCATGCCATAATATCTCTCCTTCTGTTTCGGGAACTAAACCAAGCAAAGCTCTAAGAAGAGTAGTCTTTCCTGAACCATTAGATCCTATGACTTCTACATTCTTACCCTGAGGTATTGCAAAATTTAAATTATTTATGATGATCTTTTCAGATCTTTTACAAGTGAGATTTTTTGTTTTGAGCAATTCTGACACTACTTTTACATAATAATTCCTTTATTTTAACAAAGTTTATTGCATGTCTATATGTAAGGTACATATTAAAGGTACATATACTATTAACCTTAAACCCTATTTAATTTAGAATATTGCCTATAAATCATGAGGAAAAGAAGTTGAAAAAATCTATTTTTGCACCTAGAGAGAATATTTATCAAGTAGAAGAAGGGGAGTTACTATCTCCAAAATTCGACCAAAAGGGTTTAATACCTTGCATCATTACTGACTACAGTTCTAAAGAAGTTCTAATGCATGCATATATGAACACTGAATCTTTAGAGAAAACAATCAAATCAGGTCAAGGTCATTATTGGAGTAGAAGTAGAAAAAAACTTTGGAAAAAAGGATCTTCTAGTGGAATGATACATAAAGTAAAAGAAATTTTAATAGATGATGATCAAGATGCAGTTTGGCTAAAGGTAGAAGTACAAGGGCTAGGAGCAAGCTGCCATGTTGGATATAAATCTTGTTTCTATAGGGCTGTAAGTAAAGGGAATAAATCTTCTACTAAACTAAAATTCTTAGAAAAAGAAAAGGTGTTCGATCCAAAAATAGTTTATGCTGGAGAAACTAATCCTACCCAAGTTTAATCAAATAATTGCTTCCATCTATGAAATATAATGTTAAAGAAGCCCCGTTAGCTCAGTCGGATAGAGCGCTGGATTCCTAATCCAGAGGCCTCAGGTTCAAATCCTGAACGGGGCACCAAAGAAATATGAATTGGAAGAAAGAAACAGATGAAATAAAGCTAAGAAAGAAATTAGCAAAAAGGCAAGGAGGAAGAGAAGCAATTTCTCTTCAACATGCAAAAGGCAGGCTGACACTAAGAGAAAGAATAGATAAATTAGCTGATAAAGGCTCTTTTAGAGAACAAGGAGAAATAGCTGGTTACTCAGAAAAAGATGAAAAGGGGCAAATAAAATCAGTTGTGCCTGCTAATTTTATCTTAGGATTCGCTAAGATAAACAAAAGACAAGTAATTATTGGAGGAGAAGATTTTACTGTACGTGGAGGTTCTCCTAACCCTGCAGGATTAAGAAAAAGTGTTTATACAGAGGAATTAGCTATTAATTATAAAGTGCCTCTTATCCGGTTGCATGAAGGTGGTGGAGGCTCGGTAGCTGGAACTAGTAAGAAAAAAGGTGGTTATGGAGGGGATCCAGTTTTTTCTAAATCTAGATTTAAATCTATTGCAGATAGCCTCCGAGAAGTTCCTGTTATATCTGCGGCTTTAGGTCCTGTTGCTGGTTTACCTGCAGCCAGATTTGTTTCTTCTCATTTTAGGATTATGACTAAAAAAACAGCCCAAATTTTAGTAGCAGGACCAGCCATAGTAGAAAGGGCATTTGGGAAAAAAATAACAAAAGAAGAACTAGGTGGTTCTCATATCCACAGCATGAATGGAGTTACAGATAATGTAGCTGAAACCGAAAAAGACGCATTCATGCAAATTAAAAATTTCTTGTCTTATTTTCCTCAGAGTGTTCATGAGTTAACTCCAAGAGGTAAGGCGTATGATAATAAAAAAGATAACCAAGACATCCTTATGGATATCATTCCTAAGGATAGAAAAAAATCTTATGAAATGAGAGAAATAATTAACTCGATAGTAGATAACAACTCTTTCTTTGAAATGACTAAGTTCTTTGGAAGGGGAATAATAACTGGATTTGCGCGTATAGATGGCTATGCTGTTGGAGTCTTAGCAAATGATTCTAATTTTTATGCTGGATCTATGTCAGCTCAAGGTGCCAGGAAAACAACTAGATTTGTTAAGCTTTGTAACACTTTTCATTTACCAATAATTAGTCTGGTAGATGAACCGGGATTTCTAATAGGATCTGATGCAGAACTAGAAGCAACTATACTTCATGGAGCAGAGGCTGTTCTTGCTGTAGCAGAGACTGAAGTGCCTTGGGCAACCATAATGATAAGAAAATCTTTTGGAGTTGCTGCAGCAGCTCACTACGGACCAAATGGTTACGTATTAGCATGGCCTTCAGCAGAATCTGGGCCCCTACCTCTTGAAGGAGGAGTAGCTGTAGCATTTAAGAAGGAAATAGAAGCCTCGGATAATCCTGAAGTTAAAAGAAAAGAAATAGAAAAAAAGATGAGTAAACAGCAGAATCCTTTTCCAAGAGCAGAAAGTTTTTCTGTTCATGAAATAATAGACCCAAGAGAAACAAGTGCTTATCTAAGGGAATGGGTTGAAAGAATACAACCTCAATTGAAAGCTAAAGTTTTGACAGCTAAATAGAGACAGAACATACTTTGCTAGATATACTTGCATCATATTTTTGTTTTTTTATTAAGGAGTAAGAAACATGAAGACTTATAATCAATTTTACATAAATGGTGAATGGGTAGACCCTGTAGAAGGTGTAAATTCATACGAAGTTATTAACCCTTCAAATGAAGAAGTCATTGCTAAAATAGCATTAGGATCTTCTGCTGATGTTGATAAGGCAGTATCAGCTGCACAGGAAGCTTTTAATTCATTTAGTGTGACTTCTGTAGAGGATAGACTTGCTTTACTTCAAAAAATAGTTGAGGTATACCAATCAAGATATGATGAAATAGCAGAAACAATTTCTAATGAAATGGGCGCTCCTCTTTCACTCTCGAAAGCAGCACAAGCTGCAACTGGGTTGGGTCATTTTTCTCAAGCAATTGAGATACTTCAAAACTTTGAGTGGGAAGAAACTAAAGGTAAAACTTTAATAAGAAAAGAGCCAATTGGAGTTGTTGGAATGATAACGCCATGGAACTGGCCTATAAACCAAATTTCATGCAAAGTTGCTCCTGCTTTAGCTGCAGGATGCACTATGGTTCTTAAACCAACTGAAATAGCGCCTTTAAATGCTATCCTTTTTACAGAAGTACTCCATGAAGCAGGAGTTCCAAAGGGAGTTTTTAATATGGTAAATGGTGATGGCCCTACTGTGGGAGAGGCTATGTCTTCCCATGCTGGTATAGATATGATGTCATTTACTGGTTCTACTCGAGCTGGAATAAGTGTAGCTAAAGGGGCAGCAGATTCAGTTAAAAGAGTGTCTCAAGAATTAGGAGGAAAATCCGCAAATATTATTCTAGATGATGCAGATTTTGAAGCTGCTGTTACTGGAGGAGCTAGTCACTGTTTTTTAAATAGTGGGCAATCATGTAACGCTCCAACTAGAATGCTGGTTCCAGAATCAAGACACGACGAAGCAAAAGAAATTGCTAGAAAAGCAGCTGAGTCTACTAAAGTAGGTGATCCTTTTGGTGAAGATACAGCAATAGGCCCTGTTGTAAGTGAAGTTCAGTTTAATAAGATTCAAGGCCTTATAGAAAAAGGAATAGAAGAAGGTGCTGAACTTGTTACAGGGGGTCCTGGAAAACCAGATGGATTGAATGCTGGATATTATGTGCGACCAACAGTCTTTGCTAAAGTTAATAATGATATGACGATAGCTCGAGAAGAAATATTTGGACCAGTACTATCTATATTACCCTACAAAGATGAAGAAGAAGCGGTGACTATTGCTAACGATACTGACTATGGTCTTTATGGTTATGTATCTTCTGGAGATACAGAAAGGGCTAAGAAAATTGCAAACAGAATAAGAGCAGGAAGTGTTTCAATTAATGGAGCCCAGGCAGACTTTACTGCACCCTTTGGAGGATATAAACAATCTGGAAACGGAAGAGAATGGGGACCGTTTGGTTTTGAGGAATTCCTAGAAACTAAGGCTGTTGTAGGCTATTCAAACTAAAAAAAGGGTCGCAACAGCGACCTTTTTTATACAAGGTTAATGACCTCTCTACCTGCCTGTATTCTTTTTATATTTTTTAAAAATAAATCTACAGCCCTCTGAGGTGCTTTAGGACCCCATGCCGAATCATGAGGGGTAATAAAGCAATTCTTTAGCTCCCATAAAGGAGAGTTGGCTGAAAGCGGTTCTGGGTCAGTTGTATCTAAGGCAGCACAACTAATCTCACCCTTTGTCAAAGCATGAATTAGATCCTCTTCGTTAACTGTTTCACCTCGTCCTACATTAATGAACATAGCTGTCTTTTTCATTGTTAAGAATTGATGCAAAGAAAATATTTTGTTTGTTTCTTCAGTTGCAGGGAGACAATTAACTACAAAATCACTTTTTTTCAACATTTTATTTAAATCAGATGGCTTAAAAAGTTTATCAAGAAATTTAGATTTAACCTTGGTTCTTTTTGTAGCAATAACTTGCATACGAAATGCTTTAGCCAGTCTTGCTACTTCTTTTCCAATTCCTCCATATCCGGCGATACCAATTGTTAAATCAGTCAATTCTCCTGTTAAAAGTAACTGTTTCCATTCTTTGTTCTTTTGAAGTTCAATATGTTCATCAATTCCTTTTACATGACGTAGCATTTGTGAAAACACATAGTTTGCCAATGGAATTGCATGTAAGCCACCGCCATGTGAAAATTTCTTTGCACTACTAATAATTTGTTGAGCAACTTCACTTTCTATCCCAGCCCAACTACCCTGCACAAATTCTATACCGCTAATAAGAGACAAGAATTTATTTCTATACACTTCATCATGTAAACACTTAAACATAACCTCATATGATGCAAAAACTACCTGAGGCTTCTCACTACCTGAAGGGAGAGCACCAGATTTATCTATTAATAAAATATCATGTCCTTTTAGAGATTTAGTCAATAAATCCTGAAAGGATTGAAAAATAAATTCACTTACGCAAATTTTCATTTAACTAACTCTCTCAACTTAAATTTCATAACCTTACCGGCAGCATTTAAAGGTAATTCTTCTAGGAAAACTACTTCTCTTGGAACTTTATAATTAGCCATATTTTCTCTGCACCAATTAATTAATTCTTCTTCGGTTAATTTAGTACTTTTTTTAACAACTACAAAAGCTTTACCTACCTCTCCAAGTCTTTTATCTGTTATCCCGATGACAGCGCTAGATATGATTTCTTTATGTTTAGCAAGAATGTTTTCTATTTCAGCTGGATAAGTGTTAAAACCACCTACTATATACATATCTTTACTTCTATCTGTGATCTTTAAATAACCAGAGTCATCTAAAATCCCTATGTCACCAGTCTTCAGCCATCCTTCTGAATCAATAGTTTCTCTAGTTTGCTCCTTTTCATCTAAATAGCCTTGCATTACGTTATAGCCTTTAACAAAAATTTCTCCTGGTTTACCAGTATCCACTTCCTTGCCATTATCATCTAAACATTTAACCTCTACTCCTGATATTGCTCTACCTGATGTAGTCGCTATTATCTCTGGGTCATCTTCTGGAGAGCACATTGTTACCACTCCTGTACTCTCAGTTAAGCCATATGCAGTAAGAACTGTTTTAAATCCCATAATTTTTTTCATATCTAAAATTAACTGAACAGGTATAGAAGCAGCACCAGTGATAGCTAAATTTAATGTGGAGATATCAAAACTATTAAAATTAGAAGAAGACATAATGGATTGATAGAGGGCGGGAGGTCCAGGCAAAACATTAATCTTTTTTTCTTGAATCATTTTTAAAACTGAATCAGCTTCAAAAATTTGATGGGGAATAATAGTTGCTCCCCTCATCAAGCAAGACAGCCAACCTGCTTTATAACCAAAAGTATGAAAGAAGGGATTAACTATTAGATATCTATCTCCTTCTTTTAATCCTACATGATGACTCCAAGTCTCAAAGACTCTTAAATTTTGGTTCTGAGAAACAACAACACCCTTAGGCTTGCCTGTTGTTCCAGAAGTAAAAATTATATCTGCTATGAGATTCCCAAATGATCGATTGAAAGGTTTACTGCTTATATCATCAGATAAATTCATAAAACCTTTCCATGAGTCTTCACCTGAGCTTTTATCAAAAAAGATAATTTTTTCTAGAGACTGCAACTTTTCTTTATTTATCATCTGAGAGTAGTTGATGCCTAAAAAGTTTTCCATAGTAAAAAGAAATTTAATGGAACTTTTGTTTATTATGTAATCTGCCTCTTGACCTTTAAATCTAGTGTTTAAAGGAACTAAGATAGCCCCACATTTTAATACACCTAAAGCACTTACTATCCATTCGTAACAATTAGGGGCCCATATACCAACCCTATCTCCCTCTTTCAGTCCAAGAGAAATAAAACCATTAGAAGCCTTATTAGATTGTTCTTCTAATTCTTGAAAAGTTAACTGAACTTGCCGGTCTTCTATGGCAACTTTGTTACTAAATTTCTTAGCTGCAAGTTGCGTGAGTTCGGGTATAGACTTTGCTTGCGAAGGATGCATTTATTTTGGAAAGTAAAATCCAAGATAGAAATTTTTTAAAACTTACGTTGAGGCATATCTAAACCTTCTGGAATATTATCCCTATCTAAATAAAATTGGTTATACCATTTTCTTAATTTATGAAGAGGTCCATCACCAGAACACATTAGAGGTTCATCAACAAAAATCTTGTTATGCCAAATATCTACGTCTTGACCAAAAGCTAAAAGATTAGCGTCTACATAACTTTGAACATGTGCTTTATTCTCTTCTTCACTCGCATTAGGGTCTTTCTCTACCATGCAACCAAATTGGATAAGGAAATTTGTATGGTTAATAGGTAAATGGCTTACTAACAATCTACTTTTTGCTACATCTGTTTTCATTGTAGTAACCATATAGGCTGGTCCAGTATAAATTGCTTCTGACCAAAGACTTCCTCCTAATACTTCAGATTCTCCTGTCATAATTTGAATATAATGAACACCCTTAGCTTCATTATAAAAATCTACAGCAGGACAGCCATGGACAGGACCAAAGTGCCCCCTATCAGCCATATTATCTATGAGTTCTCTACAATTATTATTTATTAAATACTGTTCCATCCCCCAGTCAGACCAATTTTCATCATAGCATTCTTCAACTACTGGAATTGAATAGTCTGGCTCTAAGCCTTCATGATCATACCAACCAAAAACAAGATTATTTTCTTCACACACTGGGAGTAGTTTCGAATTTAGATTTGCTTTGTAGGTATCATCCTTTCTTTCAACTATAAGTTTTTCTCCAAAACAAGGGATAGTTTTAGGTTCTTTATCTAAAAAGTTTCTCCTGTGACCTAAAACATACCATCCTCTTGCATAACGTTCAGGTAAATTTGTATCTATCATTATTAATCTTCTCTACTTTTCATTACCAAACGAAGTCCATCAATCTTTGGATCTCCTCCATCACCATCATACCAAATAAATACATCTCCTTTCTCCTCTAAAGTTTGCCAAGTTCTTAGAAACGCTTTTTTAGGTAGATTATTAGAATATGGTATAAATTTACACTCTCCATCATCTCCCCATACCCAACCATGGAAAGGACAACTAACGCCTTTATCAGTTAACTCTCCACAAGCTAAATCTGCTCCCATGTGAGGACAAAAGGCATCAAACGCCACTAAAGCCTCATCTTTATTTCTCCAAATTACTAACTTTGAAGGAAATGAGTCTACAGAATAAAGTTTTCTTAATTCGAAATAAGAAGATTTGCCAATTTTATACCAACCTGTTTCAAATGAACCTAAATCCTTTGCCATTTGAGAAGGTAAAGATTCAACTAGTTTTAATTTTTTTAGATCTAGAGGCATGAAAATTATATTTCTATTTTTTTTTGGTTTTTAGCATATCTAACGCAACATCTACAATCATATCTTCTTGACCCCCCACCATCTTTCTTCTGCCGAGTTCCACTAAGATTTCTCTTGTATCAAGCCCATAGTTCTCAGCAGCAGTTTCTGCATGTCTTAAAAAACTAGAATAAACTCCAGCGTAACCTAAAGATAAAGTTTCTCTATCAACTCTAACGGGTCTATCTTGAAGAGGTCGAACAATATTCTCGGCAGCATCCATTAAAGAAAACAAATTGCATCCATGTTTCCAGCCTAATCTATCTATGGCAGCTATAAAAACTTCAAGAGGTGCATTTCCAGCTCCTGCTCCCATTCCAGCAAGAGATGCATCAATTCTGGTAGCACCATTTTCAACTGCCACTATAGAATTAGCTACTCCAAGTGATAAGTTATGATGAGCATGCATTCCTAATTGAGTCTCCGAAGAAAGTATATCTCCAAAAGCTAAAAATCTTTCTACTACATCTTGCATGCTTAAAGCACCTCCAGAATCGACTACATAAATTGCCTGAGCTCCGTAATCTTCCATAAGTTTAGCTTGCTTAGATAAGTTTATAGGGTCATTCATATGGGACATCATCAAGAATCCTACTGTATCCATCCCAAGCTTCCTAGAATACTCTATATGTTGTTTCGAGACATCAGCTTCAGTACAGTGAGTAGCTATTCTTACTGATTTAATGCCAACATCTTTAGCCCACTTAAGGTTATCTATAGTGGCTATGCCTGGTAAAATTAAAGTAGTAAGCTTAGCCCTCTGAATGGTATCTGCTACGGCTTCAATCCACTCTTCATCAGTATGCAATCCAAATCCATAGTTGAAACTCGAACCAGCTAAACCATCACCATGAGCTATTTCGATGGCATCAACACCTGACTGATCAAGAGCTTTTGCTATCTGACAACATTGATCAACTGAATATTGATGTCTTATAGCATGCATACCATCTCTTAAAGTTACATCTTGGATGTAGATTTTATCTTTTGAAGGATTAATCATGACTAACTAAACTTAAGTTGAGATAACCTTTCAGCTGTACCCAAGGCTGCAGATGTCATTATGTCGAGATTTCCTGCATATTCAGGAAAATAGTGACCTGCACCTGTCACTTCTAAAAAAACGGAACTCTTAATTCCTTCAAATTTTCCATATCCCGGAATTACACAAGGGTTATTCGAACCAAATCTTTCAAATTGCACTTCTTGTTTAAGACGATAGCCTGGTACATACTTTTGAACCTCTGTAACCATCTTCTCTATTGAAGATCTAATTTCTTCTTCGTTTGCTAAATTACAAAGTGTAAATACGGTATTGCGCATCAACATTGGAGGTTCAGCAGGATTTAAAATTATAATTGCCTTACCTTTTTCCGCCCCTCCAACAACTTCTATTCCCTTTGCAGTAGTCTTTGTAAACTCATCAATATTAGCCCGAGTACCAGGTCCAGCTGATTTAGAAGCTACAGAAGAAACAATTTCAGAGTATTTAACTTTTGAAACATCATTGATAGCAGAGACAATAGGAATTGTGGCTTGGCCTCCGCAAGTTACCAAATTTAAGTTTGGTTCATTTAAATGCTCTTCCATATTAACTACAGGTACTGTATACGGACCTATTGCAGCTGGAGTTAGGTCTATAATCTGTTTTTTATCCTTGCGTAAAATATCATCGTGATGCTTATGAGCGCCTGCAGAAGTTGCATCAAACACTATTTTTATTTCCTTGTAAGAGTCCATCTTCAAAAAGTCATTAATTCCTCCGTGAGTAGTCTCAACTCCTCTGTCTTTTGCAATGGAGAGGCCTTCTGAATCTGGCTCAATTCCTACTAAAGAAACAACTTCTAAATCGTTTGAAGTGTCTAGAATTTTTATCATTAGGTCGGTACCTATGTTACCTGACCCTATTATGGCCACTTTAGTTTTCATCCTTTTCTTAAATAAATTTTACCTCAGCAGAACCTACTCCTTCTAATTCTAGATACATTTCATCTCCAGTTGTAACTGGTTCTAGAGGAACCAAAGAACCGGAAAGTATAATCTCTCCTGATTTAAAAGGTATATCAAATTCTCCTAAAGTATTTGCTAGCCAAGCCACGGCATTACAAGGATGTCCTTGAACGGCTGAACCTTCACCCTGGCTAATAAGATCGCCATTTTTGTATACTTTCAATTTACAATTATCTAACTCTATATCTCGAGGATTTACTTTTCTTTCTCCTAAAATAAATACGCCGCAAGATGCATTGTCTGCAATAGTATCTTGTATAGAGATCTTCCAATCTTCTATTCTAGAATCTACAATTTCAAAACATGGGAAAATACTTTCCGTTGACTCAAGTACATCCTCAGGTGTTACTCCGGGACCCTTTAAATCCTTAGACAAAACAAATGCTATTTCTCCTTCAGCTCTAGGTTGTATAAGTGATTCCTCTATATTAACTACCGATTTATTTGGAATGTGCATGGCGGAAGTTAAAAAACCAAAATCTGGTTGATCTACCCCTAACATCTCTTGAACAACTCTTGAAGTAACGCCAATCTTTTTTCCTATTACCTTTTCTCCCTCTTTAAGCCTCTTCTCTAAAAGCTTTAAAGAGATGCTGTAAGCTTCATCAATTGATATTTCTGGATATCTATTAGTTAAAGGGTCTAAACAGTAACGTCCCTTTAGAGCATTAAAGAGTTCAGAAGCAAGCTTTTCTGTGTCTATCCTAACCATGGTTTAATCCACGAGAAGTTATTTTTTTACTAAGTACTGACTCATAGCAATGAGATCTGTTGGATCATCTTGAAAGTCTATAAACCTAGAACAACTCTCCATCATAAGTTTGTTGTTTTTTAACATTCTGTCTTTCTTTCCTTGTGCATCATAAAAAACCATTGGATCAAACATGGCAGACTCTTCAGAAAATCCCTCTTCAACAATTGCTGAATAGTGGGGGGCGTCTTTTGTTAGTGCTCTAACAATAACGTTTTGAATGTAGCGCACAGTTGATTGTGTGTCTATTGCTACTTGTGTATGAAGAGATTGCCAATTATAAAGCCATTCATCATATTCCTGATTAGAAGGTTTTTTTAGGAAGGCTACCTGATCAAATCCTGGAGTCCTTCTTACTGGCGAATAAGCCTGAGATTCATTTTGAAGCGGTTCAGATTCTGTAACAAGATAGCCGTAAACTGTGTTTGCATAACTAACAAGTGTAGCTTCCAGTTTCTCATTAAAAGATACTGACTTCACCCAAACTACAACAATACCGTCTGCTACAGGTTTTGATGGCATCAAACCTTCAGCTTCTTGGCCCACTCTAGTCAAACTAGCTTCTTTAACTCCACTATCCACAATATTAATTTGTAGATAATCAACTAAATGATTTATTTCTTTTGTGAATCCATTTATTAAACTCTCTTTAAATTGATCACCTGATTCGGAGTTTCTTTTTGTAATGATGTAGATTATTTTTTCCATAAACTTATGGGTGTTGACTGCTTACTGAAATTATTTCTCCAGTAAGGTATGAAGCATAATCACTTGCGAGGAATATTATAACATTAGCTATCTCCCAAGGTTCCGCAGCCCTTCCAAAAACTTCTTTATCTACCAGGCTGTCTATTAGATCTTTACTGCTTGTTTTAGCTAGATGCTCATGAATAGCTATGCTGGGAGCTACCGCATTTACACGAACTCCATATTTAGCTGCTTCCAGAGCGACTGACCGAGTAAAAGCCATAACTCCTGCCTTTGCAGAAGAATAATGTGACTGGTTTGCTTGTGCTCTCCAACCTAATACAGATGAATTATTAACTATAACTCCACTGTTTTCTTTTTCCATGTACTTAAGAACAGACCGAGTAACTTTAAAAGTACCGGTTAAAGAAGTTTCTATAACATTTAACCAGTCTTCATCGGAAAGATCAGTGACTTTCGAGTAACCACCAAGACCAGCATTATTAACTAGAATATCTATCTTTCCTAATTTAGCCTTCGATTCTTCTATTAGTTGGTCAGCCTGTAAAGAGTCTTTTACATCACAAATAAGAGTATGAGGAACAAACGAAAATTCTTTTTCTAAGTTCTTAGATGCTTCTACCAATCTTTTTTCATTAAAATCACTTATGAGTACTTCTGCGCCTTCTTCAATAAACCTTTTAGCTGTAGCAAATCCAATGCCTGTACCTGCTGCAGCAGTAATAACAGCTTTTTTTCCTGACAAAATATTATGGGATTTAGGGTAAGGAGGTGGTATCTTCAGGTTAGTCATTTTTTGTTATCTCCTCTAGGCTCTTTAGGCATTCCTAGTGCCCTTTCACTTATGATATTTCTTTGGATTTGATTAGTTCCAGCATAAATTGTGTCAGACCTCGTAAAAAGAAACATCTTTTGTAAAAAAGTAAGATCATAAGGTAGTTTATCACCAATTTCTGACTCCATCCCAAGAACATCCATAGCTAATTTTCCTAAATTTCTGTGCCAAGTTGCCCAATAAAGTTTTGAAAGCATAGCTTCTTTTGACAATAAACCATCTCTGGAATTACTCAACATCCTAAGTGCATTAAATCTCATAATTCTTAATCCAATCCATGCCTCAGACAACTGGTTTTTTATAGAAGGAATCTCTGAACTTCCATTTTCTTTAGCTATTTTTAATACGGTATTAAATTCTTGCTCAAAAGCCATTTGTTGTCCTAATGTTGAAGTGCCTCTTTCAAAACCTAAGGTACCCATAGCTACTTTCCACCCTTCACCTACTTCTCCAACAACATTTTCTTCTTGTGTCTCTGCATTATCAAAGAAGACTTCGTTAAACTCTGATTGACCTGTAAGCTGCTTTATAGGTTGTATAGTTATTCCTGGCTGAGACATGGGTACTAAAATGTATGATAAACCTTCTCTTCCTGATGATTTTTTTGTAGTTCTACAAAGCACAAATATCCAATCAGATTCTTTAGCAAGAGAGGTCCATATTTTTTGGCCATTTATTTTCCACTTCCCTTTGACTAACTCAGCTTTGGTTTTAACCGCAGCAAGGTCTGAACCCGCAGAAGGTTCTGAATATCCTTGGCACCAATATTCCTCCCCCAGCCTAATTTTGGGTAAAAATCTTTTTTGCTGCTCTTTAGAACCAAAAGAAATAATTGTAGGTCCTGCTAATGTCTCCCCTATATGACCAATTCTTCCAGGGCCGCCAGCTTTAGTATATTCTTCGTAAAAAATAACCTGCTCATTTATTGAAGCATTTCTACCTCCAAACTTTTTAGGCCAACCTATACAAGTCCAGCCTGATTTTCCCATATGTTTTTCCCACTCTACCCTTTCTTCCAATAACTCTGTTTGGTCGCCTGAACCTCCTCTTCCTACAACAGGTTTAAATTTGCCCTTCAAATTCTTTGATAACCAACTTGAAACTTCTTCTCTGAATAGTTCTTCCTTTTTTGAAAATTCTAGATGCATCTATATACCTAAAAAGTTTGCTATTTTATCTTTATGTAATTGTGGACTTCCAAAGGCGATTTCAGAAGATTTGGCCCTTTTAAAATAGAGGTGTACATCATACTCCCATGTAAAGCCTACCCCTCCATGTAATTGAATAGAATCAGAAGCACACTTAAAATAGGCCTCCGAGCAGTATGACTTTGCTATTGAAATTGCTTCATCTAATTCGTCATTCCCCTCTTTAACTAAACATGCAGCGTAATAAGCTGAAGATCTAGCGGACTCTACCAAGACCATCATATCTGCGAGACGATGCTTAATAGATTGGAAACTACCTATTTTTCTTCCAAACTGCTCTCTTTCTAATACATATTTACATGTCATATCCAAACATTTTTGAGCTCCTCCTACTTGATCTGCCGCTATACCTAAAGCTCCTAAACTTCTTACCTTATTTAATATCTCCCAACCATCACCTTCCTTTCCTAAAAGCTTGGACTCGCTTAATTTAAGATTAGATAATTTTAACTCAGATTGAGGTCTGGTCTGATCCATAGTAGTCAATTGATTAATTGAAATATTAGGGTTATCAGATCCAACTAAAAAAAGGCTTAAGTCTTTGGAATTACTATTATCTTTTTTTCTAGCAGCAACAATAATTAGATCTGAAGAATGGCCATAAGGAACAAATCTTTTAATACCATTTAAACAATACTCCGATCCTTTTTTTTCGAAAGTCGTTTCGATTCCTTCTGGTAACCAACTTCCACTTCTCTCTAAACAGGCCAGAGTAACTATAAGTTCTCCGCTAGCAATCAGAGGTAAAAAAGAAGATTTCTGCTCCTCATTACCGGCTTCAAGAAGAGAGCTTATTCCTAAGCAAACTGTCGGATGAAAAGGGCTACACAATAAATTTTTACCCATTTGTTCCATCAAAGTTACTAACTCAACCCAGGAGAGACCTATACCTCCATAATTTTCTGGAACCAAAATGCCCGTCCATCCCATTTCACTAGCCATTCTTTTCCAAAGAACAGGATCAAATCTTAGATCTGACTCCATAGCTTTTCTAATACTTTGTGAATTGGAAAAATCTTCTAAAAAAGAATTAGCTGTATCTCTTAATATCTCTTGTTCTTCTGTAAGTGAGAATTCCATTGATTTTCTAGCATCTTTCTAGAATGGTTACATTGGCTTGTCCTCCGCCTTCACACATGGTTTGTAATCCATATCTTACTTTTCTTCTATGCATTTCATGAAGAAGAGTTGTCATTAATCTTGATCCTGTTGCTCCTAAAGGGTGTCCTAAGGCTATCGCCCCTCCATTGACATTTATCTTATTCATATCAAAAGAAGTTTCTTTCTGCCAAGCCATGACAACAGAAGCAAAAGCTTCATTTATCTCTACTAGATCAATATCTGATAAAGACATTCCAGATTTTTCTAAGGCGTATTTAGTAGCTCTAATGGGAGCTGTTAACATCCATATAGGATTATCTGCTCTAACACTCATATGATGAATTCTTGCTTTTGGTGTTAACTCATACTCTTTTAAAGCTTTCTCGGAAACTATTAATATGGCTGAAGAAGCATCACAGTTTTGGCTTGATACAGCTGCAGTTATGGCGCTACCTTCACTCAAGGGTTCTAGAGAAGCCATTCTTTCTAGTGAAGTATCTCGACGAGGTGTTTCATCTTGTGTAAATTCATCTAAAGATATTATTTCGTCGATAAATTTCCCTTTATCGATAGCATCAATAGCTTTCTTATGGCTTCCCAAAGAGAACTTTTCCATCTCTAGTCTTGAAAATCCCCATTTCTCAGCAATCATTTGAGCTGAATTAAATTGGGATACCTCTCCCTTTCCATACCGTAATTTCCAACCTTCTGAATCATTAAAAGGATCTGAAAATCCATACTCCTGTCCTGCTAACATAGCTGAAGATATAGGTATTTGGCTCATATTCTGCACTCCTCCAGCAATTACAATATCATTGGTATTACTCATTACTGCCTGTGCAGCAAAATGTACTGCTTGTTGCGAAGAACCACACTGTCTGTCAACAGTTGTGCCAGGTACCTCCTCAGGTAATCCAGCAACAAGCCAAGCTGTTCTAGCTATATCACCGGCTTGTGAACCAATTGTATCCACACAGCCAAAAATAACGTCCTCCACTAAAGATGGATCTAAAGAAGTTCTATTTAACAATCCCTTTAAGGCATGCCCTCCTAAATCTGCTGAATGAATCCCAGCAAGGCTTCCTCCTCTCTTCCCAATAGGAGTTCTAACAGCATCTACTATAAAAGCTTCACTCATAACGATACTTTAAACGAAAGTTCCTCCTGGGCCTATTTCTGAAGAAGGACTTAATATTTCTTTCTCCAACCTTTTTAGGTGCCAAACGCTACTTCCCCACATAACATCTAGAAACCATATTCTTTTCATAAAAATTTGTAAATCTGATTCCCATGTATATCCAATCGCTCCATGACTTTGAATTGCTGTTTTAGATGCAAGTTTACTTACTTGGGAAGAAACTATCTTGGCATAAGAGACATCTCTATATCTTCCTGAACTATTTGACGCTAAAGAATATGCGGCTTTATAAACAACAGGTCTTGCAAATTCTAATTTCACCTGGATATTTGCTAAAAGATGTTTAACTGCCTGAAAAGATCCTATAGCTCTTCCAAACTGCTCCCTACTTTTTACATAATCTACTGAAAGGTCTAATACTTTCTGAGTTAAACCTAAAAGTTGAGCAGATGTGAACAAAGCTCCTCTATTAAGAATTTCTTGCCAAACTTCTACGCTTTCAGACCTATGCATCAGCCTCTTAGATTTTTTAGGTTTCCATTTTATTTCGAAAATAGGTTGTGAAGGGTCTAATCCATCTCTTTCTATGATCTTTGCTTCTTCTTTTGTAGCGAAATAAAGACCATCCCCATCTTGAAGAAAAAAAGCATCAGCAAGATCTGCATTAGGAGTAAATTTATTAATTTCATGACAAGTTAATATAAAAAAATCACCATTAGCCAATCTAGCTTTCCAGTTTTCTTCATTATTATTTGGAATATATTTTAATATTGAACCTGATAATGCAACTTCCCATAAAGGCTCTGGTAAAGCGTAATATCCTGACTCCTCAGCCATCAAAACCAAATCTATATCAGTTAAACCCAAACCACCTTCATCTTTCTCAATAAGCGACCCCACTACTCCGAGATCAATAAGTTTAGACCATCTAGCCTGGTCTAACCTTTCCAATGAATTCCATAAGGACCTTATAGAGCTTGTTTTACAAGTCTCTTCACAAAGTTTCTTTAAGGAATCTCTAAAAGAGATTTGCTCTTCTGTAAATCTAAAATCCATTATTTAGGTAAGCCCAGTATTCTTTCAGCAATAATATTCCTTTGTATCTCATTGGTTCCTGCATAAATAGGTCCCGCTAAAGAAAAAAGAAAACCCTTAATCCACTCTACAGCTTCAGATGAAATTTGATCATTTATACCTAAACTACCTTCTGCTTCTAAAAGAGAAATAGCTAATTCATGCATTTCTGAATCTAGCTCAGACCAGAAAATTTTATTTGTGCTAGCTTCAAAACCAATTTTTCCACCATGTATCAATTTACATGCCGTCCAATAAGTATTAAGAGCATAAGCCTCTGCATCAAGACAACATTGGATCACCTTTTCTCGAATACCAGATGAAGCATTTTTCTCTTTATTTAAATAAAGGTTTACTAACTTTCTTGCAGTAAGTTGGAATCTTGCTGGACTTCTTAACATTAACCCTCTTTCAAAACCTGCTGTGGCCATAGTTATTGACCAACCATCTCCTTCATTTCCCACTAAATTTTCTACAGGTACCTCAGCATTTTCAAAAAAAATCTCTGCAAACCCTTGTTCTCCATCTAACTGACTTATAGGTCTTATGGTTATTCCTTCTGCATTTAAAGGGAAAAGAAGGAAACTTAGACCTTGGTGTCTATTTGAATTAGGATCTGATCTAAATAGACCAAAAGCCCAATCAGCAAAAGATGCTCTAGAAGACCAAGTTTTCTGACCGTTTATTATATATTTGTCTCCTTTTCTTATAGCCTTACATTGCAAGGCAGCTAAGTCACTTCCTGCGTTAGGTTCTGACCAAGCTTGAGACCAAATTTCCTTACCACTAATCATTTCAGGTAAGAACCTTTCCTTCTGCTCATCAGTACCGTATTCAATTAAAGTAGGTCCTAATAAAAAGATTCCATTTTGATTAACTCTTCCTGGTGAATTAGCTAAATAATACTCTTCTTCAAAAATCAACCACTCTATTAGGTCACAATCTCTTCCTCCATAAATCTTGGGCCACGTTATCGCTGTCCACCTTCCTTCGGATAATTTTTTTTCCCAATTCCTGTGTTGTTCAAAACCTTCTTTAGTATCAAAAGAGAGAAGTTTTTCCTTAGGAACATTTGACTTGAACCATTTCCTTATTTCTTTTCGGAACGATTCTTGTTGCTTGGTATAGCGCAAATCCATATGCTCTTTATGTGCCTTTATTTATTTTTAAATTTAGCTTCCCTTCCTTCAAGAAATGCTTTTCTTGCTTCAGAAGAGTCTTCAGATTCATAAAGCTTTAAAGTAAATTCTTGTTCAAGAAGATAACTTGCATCAACATCATGTGGTTCAATTGCATTAAGAGATTCTTTAGCAAGCCTAACTGCAATAGCACTTTTATCAGCTATCTTTTCTGCAAGGCTTATTGCTGTATCCATTAATTCATCTTTAACTACAACCCTTTCAATAGCGCCTAGTCTATAAGCTTCCTCTGCATCAATTGGTTCGGCAGTAAACATCATCCTTCTTACCTGTTGCAAAGGAAACATCCTCGCTAAATGTGAAGCTGCTCCTAAGGCACCTCTATCTATTTCTGGTAAGCCAAAATAAGCATCCTCTGATGCAATGATAATATCACTAGACCCTGCTATACCAATCCCTCCTCCCAAACAAAACCCATGAATGGCAGAGATTACTGGTACCGAACAGGACCTTATAGATTTAAAGGTGTCGTAACAACCCTTATTAACTTCTTGGATCTTATTAGAATCCTCTGCTAGTTCTTTTATGTCTACTCCTGCACAAAATCCCTTACCTTCCGCATGAACTATTAGAACTTTCAAATTCTTATCTTCAGATATCCTACAGACTTCTTCTGATAATGCCTTCCATCCCAAGCTATCAGGGGCATTGACAGGAGGATGTGATAAACAAAGTTGAGCTATGCCTTGATTGGTGATATTTGTTTTAAAAGTCATTGTGTATTGAGTTTAGGGCATCTTCTATTAAAGAGTTAATAAGGTCCTTACAACTAAGCAAATTATTTATTTCTCCAGCTATAAGACCGGTTGGCATAGCACCTTCATCTGGCAGGCCCTCTACCATTGCTTTCTGGATTATTACTGGTGAATTTACAGCCATTAAAGCTTGTGCAGGTTTAAGAGGATCTTGTTTTAATAAAGAAAACCCAGATTTTATAAGATCTAAATAACTAAAACCGATCATATTTTTGTATCTTAAACTATTTTTTAAAGCCATTAATAATAATCTTGTTGCAGAGCTTCTTTCTATTTCTTCAATAAATTTGTTTCTAATTAAGCGGTGAGACAATCCATCAAACTTATCTGTTACAGTAATTTGATTTTTTGTAACCTCTAAATATTTACTTAATGTAGATTCAGGAACAGGACTGTCAGTTGTCATCATAAACCTTGTGCCCATAGCTATTCCTACAGCCCCTCGCTCCAAAGCTGAAATTAACCCCTTTCCATCCTTAAAGCCACCTGCTGCTACTACAGGAACTGAAACTGACTCTAGAACCTCTTCAAGGAGTTCATCTGTTGGAATCTTGCCTGTATGACCGCCTCCTTCGCTGCCTTGAATTACAATAATATCTGCACCCAATTCTTCTGCTTTTAAGGCATGATTTACTGCCCCCACAGTAGGAATGCACAACACACCTGCGTCTTTAAATTTCCTAATAGATTCTTTGTCTGGAGATCTACCATAACTTACTGCCTTTATTTCTTCTTTTATAACCAAATCTACTATTTTTTGAGCATCTGGCTGAAAAAAGTGAAAATTAACTCCAAAATTATGATTACTTTGTTTTTTTATTTGCTTGATGCTTTGTTCAATTTGAGATACCTGCATTACGGCTGCAGCTAAAAAACCAAAACCTCCTGCATTGATTGTAGAAACAACAAGGTGTGGAGTTGAAACCCAACCCATAGCGGTCTGAATTATTGGATATTTACAACTTAGAAGATCACATAATTTTGTATGTAAAAAATCTGGATCTTTAGACATGATTTACTAACTTTTCTTTTTATCTTGATCTTCAGATTTTTCTTTTAATTTCTTAGCATCAAAACCAGATAAATACTCTCCTTGCACTAAATCATTATGTGTATGAGCAAAGTGATGATATCCAAAAGTTGCATCCATACCCGATCGATGTCCTTGAAGGTCTTGTATATGGTTTATTGATTGCTTAGTTAAAGTTAATGCTAAGGAAGGGATTTCTGCTATCTTATTTGCAATTTCCATTGTTTCTTTTTCTAACTCCCTTAAGGGGACAACCTTATTAAGCATCCCCATCTCATAGGCTCTCTTAGCTGAGATTTTTTCACCTAAGAACAAAAACTCTTTAGCAATTCTTGGATTAAGTTCAAAAGGATGGCCAAAATACTCTATTCCAGGTAACCCCATTTTTAAAGTTGGGTCTGAATAAAAGGAATCTTCGGAAGCAATTATTAAATCACATACCCAAGCTAAAGCTAAACCTGCTGCTATACAAGCTCCATGCACCATTGCTATTGTAGGTTTAGGTATATCTCTCCACCTTCTGCACATTCCCAGATAAATCTCCTGCTCTCTAGCATAATAGAATTCTCCTCCCTCTTTCTTTGTATGGTCATACCACATAGACTTTATTTCATAAGATTTATCTAAATCTCTATCAGGAGTCCCGATATCATGACCGGCACAAAAGTGTTTACCTTCTCCTTTTAGTATTATTACTTTTACATTATCGTCATCCATTGCTTGCCTAAATGCATCATCAAGTTGATAAGTCATAGCGCCATTCTGAGCATTACTATAGTCAGGTCTATTCAAAGAAATAATCGAAACAGGTCCTTTGACAGTATTTTTAATATAATTATTCTTTTTCTTATTCATAAAAGTACCTCTTGCTATTAGCTCCTATCAGGTAAAGCCTTTTCTCTTAAATTTTCAGGATCTAAAAATTCTCTGATAATTAAAAGTTGCTTATCACTAGGAAGTGGTGTTTCAGTTATATTTTCTGAATCGACAACTAGTTCAAAACCAGTATTGTCTTGAACTTCTTTAAGGTTAACATTGGGGTGAAGAGATTTGATCCTTATCTTATGATCAGGACCTTTAAAGTCTAGTACTGCTAAGTTAGAAACTATAATCTTTAAATTTATAAAATCCTCTCTCATCCCTTTCAATCTTCTAGAAGGGTTATATCCCACTCCAGAAACCATATCAACTTCTCCTTCTACAAAGCTTCTCCTGTCATGTCTGGGAACGAACATGCTATTTGAATGATTAATTGTATTTCCTGGGAAACCTCTTGCTCCAAGAAGTTGGGCTTTTGGTTTGTTGCTATTATGACCTATAAAACTTATATTTGTTTGTCCATATTTATCAATCTGTACTGGGCCAGTCATTGCATGTCTATGCCCTTTCCAAAGATTTAAAAATACTCGAGAATAATTCATATATCCTTCAATCTTAGGGATGTAATCTCCTCTTCTACCAACTGGAACAGGTTCGGAAACTAAATAAGCCTCTCCATCAGTCATCATAAGTTCTGGGCTATGAGTTAATTTTGCTAAGCTAGCAGCTAATCTAGGGATTATTCCTATCCCAGTTGCAAGAACTTCTCCATCATCCCTCCAAGCCTCAGATGCAGCACAAATACATAACTCTGATAAAGTGAAATTTTTCATGATTAAAAAACTGGTACCTCTAGAGAAGAAATAAATTTTTCACCTCCGACAGCTTGGACATATTCTGTATTTTCTATATTTATAAAAGTATCAAAATATTTCTTCCAAGAATCAGGTTCTATCGAATTAGAATACTCTTCAAGATGAGCTTTATCGAAACCATAGTCAGGGGCTGCGGAAGTGGGGTGAGCTCCAAACTTAGCTTCAACTATAGTACTTACAAGACTTCTTTCAAATCTATTCCAAATAGTTTTCTCGGTATTTATCTCTTCGGTTGGTATTATCCTTTCTGAAGAAATAATTACCTTAGAAGCTGCCCTCGCGAATTGCTCGTCAAAAAAAGGGTCTGGGCCAAAGATAAAAGAGTTGCCTAAAGAATCGGTTTCATGGACATGAAGTAAAGCTATATCCAAAGGGATAGCAGGCATGGCTACGAGAGTTTCATCTGAATAAGGAGACTTAATAGTTTTAATATCAGGGTTAAGTTTGAGTGCATCAGTACCAAGTCCTGCTCGGGTAACATTGAAGGGCAAACGCATACCTGCAGCAGTTAACCCTAAATTCATCATACCTTCATCTATTTCCATAATATCTATCTTCCCTTCTTGTCTGGCTTTTCTAAAATGAGGTTCAAGAGGAGAAGTCTCTAGCGTTACAAACCCGAAAATTAATTTTTTTACTTTTTCTGCAGCACATAACATGCCAACATCAGGACCACCATAAGATACTAGAGTAAAATCTGTCTTATCTGTCTTTATCAACTCCCTAATTAAACTCATAGGTTTTCTTCTGGAGCCCCATCCCCCTATACCTATAGTCATACCACTTTGAATTGTGGAAATTGCTTCGAAAGCACTTAAGACTTTATCCATTCTAGTTAGAAAAATTTAATCTGGTGCTTGAAACTTATGCCCCCAAATTGAGGGTAAATGGCTTACTGTGGTTGTAAATTCTTCCCAATCTACCTGCCACCCCCCACAACCATACTCAATAGCAAACCCACTTGGGGAAATCATGTAAAAAGATATCATGCGGTCATTTGTGTGCCTTCCAAGGCTAGACTGTAGTGGTATTTTATATTCATTAACCCTATCAAGTGCATATCCAACTTCATCTATATCTGGAACCTCTATCATTAAATGGACAAGACCATTTGGATGAGGAGCTTCAAACAGGCCTACTGTGTGATGACGTGGATTATTACAATGCAAGAAATGTAAACCTGCACTAAATTGTTGGTCACCTTCGCCCATATCAAATTGCATAAAGTCAGTTTCACCAAATCCCAAAACTTTTGTATAGAAAAGATGATTAGCCTTTAAATCTGTAGCTGGTAACACAATGTGCCCAATTCCCATCTCACCAGTAACAAAAGAAGAAACCCCAGCTGGAGATATAAATCTTTGGTAATCTAAAGATCTTCCATAAAATAATTCAATTTGGGTTCCTATTGGATCAGATAAAATAATTAACTCTTCTACCTCTCTAAGCTTGGCTTGTTTTTTATTACCAAGAGTGAACTTTATTTTTTTCTTTTTTAATTCATTTTTAGCTTCTTCTAAAGCTTCTTTATCATGAAGTTCAAATCCAGCATACTGAAGACAATCTTTATTTCCTTTATGTACCGCTATCCTGTAAGGTCTATCATCCATTCTAAACTTCAACAGATTATCTTCATTTGATTCTGAAAGCATTAACCCAAGAACCTTTGTACCAAAGGTTCTCCAAGCCTTTAAATTCTCTGTTTCTATACCAACATAAGCCAAGTTCTGAATTTTCATCTAACCACCTCCTATTAATTAGCTAGTCTAACAGTATTATAAGTATTTTCATTCAAGAACCATTCATTAGCAAAAGTCATAATTAATTCTTTTTCATACTCTTAACCCTCTTATAAGGTATAAGGATAGAGCCGATTAGATAGCCCGGAGATTTAGCTAAATCAAATAACAATCCCATAAAGCCTACTTCTATCCATTTAAAGGGGAATAGATATTCACGATTTACTTCATGTTTTAGAGGAAAATAGAGACCTCGATAGACTAAAGAAGCAATCAAAAGAGATCCAATATAAATTTTTGTTATATTAGGTACATACCAAACAGAATCTTCAACCCATCCAGCAATTACTGCATTCCACTTATAAACTGAAAAGGAAAAAAATAAAAAGATAAGTGTCTTGAGTATATTAGAAAAAAAGGAATTAGAAATTTTCTTAAGAAAAACTCTGTTAACTAATAAAGTAGAAATAAACAGGACGACAAGGGCAGAAAGGTAGATTTTGGTTATGTTTGGCATATATAAAGGGCTTTTTTCCCACCCAACTAAAGAATTCCATTTTGGAAT
>CEUY01201161.1_pt1 | contig 50490 bp, 46 predicted proteins | sample 361481 | NCBI WGS metagenome assembly CEUY01 (sample SAMEA2622737, study PRJEB7988) | marine metagenome | isolation source: saline water (ENVO:00002010), including | reverse complement strand
CGACCTAAAGGACGGGGTATCCAGACGATTTATTTTAGAGAACAATTCGATGAAATAAATTATTATACTTATATATTTATTATATGTTTTTTATTATTATTAAATATTTTAATTTATTATAAAAATAAAAAAAGATAACATGGTGTTATCTTTTTTTGTAAATTAAACTTCTTCAATAACATTAAATTTTATATTAAGTTCTTTCAAAATATTAATGACAATGCTAAGTTCTTGATCCAAATTAATTATATATTCATTAATAAGAACTTTATAAATATTTTCTTTATAACTTGGAGAACTTGGAACATTATCAAAAAAGTGTACTTCAATAGATGATTTATCAATATTATAAAGCACTTTACTCCTAATATCTTCCTTTTTTCTATAAAGAAAAACATCACTTATAACAGTTAAAAGTGTATGATAATGATATTCAATTTCGCCTTCTTCAAGAGCATTCATAAGAGGTCTTGGTTTTAAAAGAATAAATTGTTCTGATTCTATATGTTGATTTGTTAGGAAATTATCAAAATCTTCTTTTAAATTTGAGTATATTGAATTATAATCATTAAAGCTATTATTAAATACTTCTTCGATATCTTCATACTTACTAAGTTCAATAACACCCACAATAAATTTAATATTGTCTTGCTCTTCAGAAGATATTTTTTCATTTTGTTTATCATATAAAAGAGAACCTTTTTCTTTTTTACCCTGAATAAGTTCATCTTTTAAATTATATAGTTTTTTAAATTTTCTATATAAATCTTGCATGTTTATAAAAGAATCATGTAAAATTAATTTAGAATCAAATTCTGTTTCTAGTTGTGATTTAAGAGCCGTTTCTAATTTAGGTTTTAATTTGAGAAGTCTGTTATCAAAAAAGAATTTCTTTCTTACAAAATCTGGAATATTCATTGATTTATATTGATATATTAAATAAGGGATTGCAAATACGATATATATTTTATCTTCTTCTTCTTTGAATTCCATTAAATCTTTAATATTAATATCTAATAGGTCTTTAAATTGTTGATTATCATTAAGTTCTGATATGAGGTGTAGTGTGTAGTCAATAAATTCACTTGACTTATCCTTAAAAACTTTTTCTAGTTTATTATAAAATTGTAAATAGTGCTTTGTTTGTTTAGTTTCAATAAAAGATTCTAACTCGTGCATAACTTCTGCAATTAATACTTCATCTTTTTCTTTTAAAAGCATAAAAATTGTATCCTTGTAGTTAATACCTATATATTATAATAACAACAAAAATAAAATAAATCAATAATTCTATTGATAAATAAAAAAAAATGCTATAATAAAAGTAGTAATATATAAAGGATGAATTATGGATAATAATTTAAGAAGAGATTTAATAGCATTAACAAAAAAGTATAAAATAAATCAAAATGATAATTTTTTAATTGAAAAAGATAATACAACATATTTGTGTAGAATGTTGTCTTCTGATGCAAAGGTATTATTTGATACAGATAATATAGAAAATAATACTACAATTCAACAACTTTCAGAAGTAGATGTGAATCTTGACTCATTTTTAGAAAGGTTTTCAACAATAGGTTATAGAAATAAAAATATGTTAGGAGAAAATGATACATTAAGCCCAAGATTATCTGTAATATATAGAAAGGATTCTCCTAAAATTAGAGTTCATAAATTATCAAATGGACAATCAGAAGTAGCAAAAAGTGTAATGGGTTATATAAATCAAGAGTTAAAGCAGAAAAACAAAGCTACAATTACTATCAGAAATTAATATTTATAAATTAATATTCTAATCAAAATAGACTGTTTTATGATTAGAATAAAGCGAATATTTTAATCAAAGCCATATTTTCACAAATATGGCTTTTAATTAATAAATTTTATTAATATTTTTTATTTTCAAATCAATTGTTTCTTTTGGATTTGTTAAATTTTGAAAAACAAAAGTATTTTTACAAATTTTATATTTATTTTTATCATAATTATAATCAAACATATCAAATCCTCTATCTAAATTATTTTTTGAAACATAAAATATAATTTCTTTTTCATTTTCAATAAGATCTTCAATATAGTGTTTTAAATTTGTATTTATATGTGTATAGTCTTCATAAATAGGTTTATTTTTGAAATTATAAATTCTAACATCTTTGTCAATATTAAAGTTTTTATTAATTAAAAATTCACATCTTCTTCCATGCTCGTCAAGATAACTCCTTAACTTTAAGTCTTTTATTGAAAATTCTTCAATGCATTCTTCTTCAAAAAACCATTGAAAATCTTTATGATCTTTGAAATCTAAAATTGAAAGCTTATTGTTATTAAAATTATTTAAAAGTTTAATAACCTTGCTTTTATCTTTTTCATAAAAAACACAACTCATATACTGATTTTCAGATATCAGAATTAAACTTAGTTCAAAAATATTAGTAATTAAAATATCATCATGTTTTATAATATGTAAAGATTCTATGTTATTCAATATAATGACTCCTTTTTTAATTAACTTATAATACAATATAAGTTAAAAAATATCAATAAAAAAGTCCTCAAATGAGGACTTTTATAAAAGTATTAAGAAATGTTTTAGTTTAAAACTTAAATTGAGAAATAACACTCCCAAGATTATCAGATACACTATTTAGAGAAGAAGAACTATTTTCAAGATCTCTTGCCAAACTAACGGAATTATCAGAAAGTTTTTTGATTTCTTCCATGCTATGTTTAATTATACCTGAATTATCTAATTGTTGTTTATTAACAAATGCTATTTTTTCATTAAATTGATAAACTTCTTTAACATTATTGCTAATATTTAACATAGAGATATTTGCAGAATCTGAATAATTTACACTTTCAATCGCCATATCTCTTGAGTTTTGTACTGTTGAAACAACAGATTTAGATATTGTTTGAAGTTTTTCAATAACTTCTTGAATATTGTTTGTTGAATCTTGTGTTTGTGAAGCTAATTTTCTAACTTCGTCAGCAACAACAGCGAAACCTCTACCAGCGTCACCTGCTCTTGCCGCTTCAATAGCAGCATTAAGTGCTAATAAATTAGTTTGTTCTGCAATTCCCTTGATTACATTAAGTATTTCATTAATGTTCTGAGAACCTGCTTCAAGCTGATTAACTAATTCATTTGAACTTTCTAACTCATTTGATAATTTAGTAATAGATTCTTTATTATCATTAACAATTTTAATAGCACTTTCAGTTTCAGATAAAGTATCTTTGAACAAATTAATTGTTTCAGTAGTAATATTATTTACATCATTAATTTGATTAGTTGTTTCATTAACGGTTGTATCAACTTCACTGGTAAAATTGTTTTGCTCAACACTAAGGTTATTACTTTGTTGAATAACATTAGATATTTTTTGATTACTTTCTATTAATTGTTTAAAGTTATCGTTAATTTGAGAAAAACCGTTTTGAAGTTTATCCATTAGTTTATTAAAATGTAAAACAAGTTCTCCCATTTCATCTTTATTTTTATAGTTAATTCTTTGAGTCAAATCACCGTCACCATCTGACAATTCTTTGATACTATTAATAACTGTATTTATGCTTCTAGATATATTCTTAATAATAGCAATAGATAAGAATAAAAGCACAAAAATAGTTACACCACCAATTACATAACCTATAATTGCACTATTTTTAGATTTACTAATTGTACTCTCAATTTGATTATTAAAAATATCAACTCTATCCACTTTAAATTTAATAAAAGCTTGTGTTAACTTTTCTTTTTGTTCATTTTTTAACTGCAAATCTTTCGTTAAAGATTCATTAAAACCTTCACTGATCATTGTTGTAGTTAACCTATTTGCTAAATTAAAGTAACTTAATAACTCTTCTTTTGAGAAATAGTCAGTCATATTTGGTTCTAATAAAAGAATCTCTTCTGCATTTTCAATCAATTCATCTTGTAAATCCTTTGCATTACGAACAGACTCTTCATCAGAAGAGATAACACTGGTTTGTAAAATAGAATTCATTTGTGAAAATTTAAAAATATTAGAACTTGCTAATTCAAGAAGTGGATAACTAGTGGAACCCATCTGATTTAATGTTTTTTCATTTTGGCTTATATTCATTGAGATATATGCAAGATATATAGCAAATGAAAAAATAGAAAAAACTACTATTGATAATATTTTTTTCTTAATACTTAAATTTTTAAACATTTTACCCTCTATAAAGTTAGAAAGTCCTTTTAAATATTGTTCCTTAAATTTAGTGGAATTATAATATTTTTTCAAAAAAAGTCAATTAATATTTGTAATAAATATGCAAAAAATAACCAAAAAGTAAATATTTAATACTAAAGTATATATATTAAAATTTAATATAATTGAAATGCATTATGTTGTTTTTGAAAATATTAATAAAATCTTCTTTTTCATTATTTTTAATATTGAAGCTATCATGTACATTTAACTGAAATTCATCGTGTAAAAATAACAAAAAATCTTGTTCATTGTTTATATGAACTTGATCAATAATATCAAGATTAATATTAATTATTTTTTTACAAATTTTATATTGATTATACAAATTTTCTATATACTGAATTATTTCAGATTCAATTTGATCTTTTTTAAATTCAAATGATTTATATTTTTGAGTATACTGAAAACATCTTATTTTCTTAAAAAATTTCCATTTTTTATTGTAAAAATTATCAAGCAATAAGATTTCATTTTTTAGATTATTTAAAATTAAGGAAATAACTTTATAATTAAAATAATATTTATTAAATTTTTTATTATTAATTAATTTTGCATGTTCTATATCAAAATTTTCAATAAAAAAAGAATTTAACTCCTTAATAAAAAAATCTTCATTTTTTAAATTTACTAATTTTTTTTTTGCTCTATTTAAATTATCTAATAAATTTTGTTGTTCTATAATATTTAGTTCTAATTCAATTAATGAATTTTTTATACATTCTTCTTCTTTTTGATATTCTTTATATTGAAATTCATCTTTCAGCAAACATCTAGAAAATTTAAGTTTATAATACTTGTCATTAATATATTGCTTTATAAAGCTTGTGTTACCAAGATTTTTTAATATTTTATTTCTATTTTTTGTATAATATTGATCAAAAACACTATTTGTAAAGTCACGTTTAAATTGTTTATAAACAGATAAACCGTTTAAATATTTTTTTACCATTTCCAATTCTTTTAATTTTATTTTTTTTTCACTGTTATAAAAACAAATATCTTTTTTTATATTTTCAATTTGATTATCAAAAATAGTAAAGTTAATATTATTTAAATCAACATTAACATCAAAAATAATAACATCTATACGCTCAAAAAGAGAATTTAAAAAATCAAGTAATTGCTTTTTATTTTTATATTTTTTTAATATATCTTTAAATATTAAATCTTTTTGAAATTGAAAATGAGAACAACAATTTTTTCTTAATTCATAAAGCTCTATTAATTTGGAATCTAAATTTTCTTTGTTTTCTTTTATAAGAGACAATCTTTTTTCTGTATCTGAAATTATATCTTTTAAATAACAAAGTTGTTCCATTTTAATCTCCTTTTGTTAAAACTTCACTTTCAATAATAGGTTTATTATGTAATAAATCAGCAGTACCAGCACCACAAGATAAAATAGTCCTAAATGCTTTATCAATAGGAACATCTGGATATCTATCAATATCTTTTGCTTCAAGATGATAACTAAAGCCAGAAGTCGGATTTGGTACGGTTGGAGCAAAAACAATAAATATTTCTTTATCGTCTTTTAAATATGACTCAACAATAAAAGCAGGAACCCCTGTTGAAGAGCCAGAAAAAGGATGTGCTATTACAAATTCTCTAAATGCTTTTGTATTATTTGAAGTTAATTGAAGATATATTTCTTTTAATGTATTAAAAATTTTAAATACTTTTATTTTTTTAAGAAAAGATTCATAAAGAAAATAAGCAAATTTGCCAAATTTAGTTTTAAGCAATATACCACATATAAAACAAACCCCTAAAATAATAACCAAAGCAATAATATCAGTTAATAAAACAGGAAAGCTAAGAGTTTTATTCAAGTAATATGTTAAAGGTGATAAAAGGTTTAATATAAAGTTATATATAAAGTATACAACAGCAATCATACCAACAGTTGGTATAACAACCCCAAAACCTCCCTTTAAAATATCAACAAAAACGTTTTTTATTGATGTTTTATTTATTTTATTTATTTTTTTCATTGAAATATCCTGTATTATTTGAATAATAATTTATCACTCAAAAAAAAAAAATCAATAATTTAAAATAAAGTATTGCAAAGTAAAAAAAGCGTGTTATATATTATTATATAGCAACACATATATTATTATATTTGTCTTGCTAAAACAACAATAACCTCCTTATTATTTGTTGTCTCCCTATATTAACGGCTACCTTATGGTAGCCTTTTTTTTGTATAAAATAAAAACAAAAAAAGCCTTTTAAAAAAGGCTCAATATTATAAAAATTAGATATTATTTAGTTATGACTAATTCAACTTTTCTATCAAAAAAGTATTCTTCAAATTCTTTGGTTTCTTTAGATTGTGATTCACCAAGATTATTAATTATAATATTTTCGTTAGAAACATTTAAAGAATTAAGAACTTCAAAAACACTATTAATTCTATTTAAAGACAATTCAGCGTTATATTCGGCATTACCACGAACATCAGAATAACCAACAAGTTCATATTTTAAATCTTGATAGTTATCTAAACTTAAAACAATATTTTTTAAATAATTAATTTGATCTTCAAGTAACTCATATGAAGCTGTTTTAAAATGAAATGTTTGCTTTAATTGATCAGAACGAAGTTTTTCATTTAACATTTGTTTAAATTTTTCAAGTTTAGCTTTCATTTCTTCATCAACAACATATTCTGTATGAACAGTAGTTTCACCAGTATTCCCCTTAAGCATATTAAAAACAGTAATAATACCACCAGAAACAGAATCATTAATATCTAATACCTGTTCTTGTGTTTCTATAGTTGTATAATCTTGTTCTTCTGCAAAAGCATTTAAACTCATAATAATTGATATTGCAAGGATAGTTTTTTTCATTTAAGCACCTATATTTAACGTATCATAATATTATTATTATCATATAAGAGAAAAAATTCAATAACAAATAATAAATGTTTTAAAATTAAACAAAGTAAAAAAAAACGTTAATAAGCCTTGAAAAATGTTGACTTTTGAGATTAAACAAGTATATCTAATTCAAGAGAGATAAAAAAGTTTATATAGGAGACAAACATGAACAAAAAAGATCTTGCTGCGGTACTTGCCGAAAAACAAAACCTAAAAAAATCACAAGTACTTGATTTACTTAACGACCTAATAGATGTTGTTGAAGATGAACTAAAAAAGGGAAATGAAGTAAGGTATTCAGGTCTTGGTACATTTTTTACAAAAGAAAGAGCGGGTAGTAAAGGCAGAAATCCACAAACTGGTGAAGAAATTCAATTGGAATCAAGAAAAGTTCCAAGATTTCAAGCTTCTGAAAGACTTAAAAGAAGTACTAAGGGTTAATATTAACCCTTAATTTAATAATTATTTATTAAATTATTATATCAAGGAGTAAGCGTGAACAACTTAAAGAAACAAATAAGGAAATTTTCAAAATCACATGAAAATGGAAATACTTTGTTAATAGGTAGAAGACTGAATCAAGGTTTTGATATAAAGCTATCAGAAAAAATAGATAGAGCAGAAAATATAACCTCTATTTACAATGACAGAGTTGAAGTTTTTAATGGTGGTATTGAAGGTAATATATTTTTAAAATTTGGTGATAATAAAGTTAAAGTGCCAATTAGAAAAAGACCTTTAGGTGAAGATGAAGAAGGAAGAACTACCTATGGTTATTATTCAGTGTTTGAATCTTCTGGTTTTAAGATGGAATTTGATTTATCACAGATAAAAACAAATATAGGTGTAAAATCAAATAAAGACTTATTTAGTATAACGAGAAATGAATTATATCTTCAAAAGAAAGCTGATTTTGATGATAAAAAATCAAAAGTACCTTCTGAATTATCTTTAAAAGAAATTTATAATGAAGAAGATGATTTTAAAAAATTAGCATTATTAGCAAAAAGACGTTCTTTTTTACAAAGTACTATTAATAAAAAAGAAGAAATAATAAAAACAAATAATGCACTCTGTTATCAAGCAAACAGTTTTAAAAGAACACCAGAACAAATTGCAAATATAGAAGAACTAAATAATATAAAAATGCAAAGAGATGATTGCATAACAAAAATTAGAGAAGTAGAAGCTGATATACAAAAAGATGCTGATAAATCTCAAAAATTTATGCATTCAGCATTAAAAGTTCTTGACGAAAATGAATTACAAAAAATTTTAAAAAATATAGACTAGGAGAAACAAAAAATGTTTAATAAAGCAGTAAAAAATGTAGGTCAACTACAAAATATTTTAAAAAAAGCACAACGTGCTCAAAAAGCACAAAAGAAAGTAGAAGCAAACTTCCATGCTAAATTATTTGAGAAGAAACTTCCAGAAAATTCTTTTGTATATATGAATGGTCAATTCGATATTAAAAAAGTGGTATTTAGTGAATCACTAGTTAGCAATCATTCAGTTGAAGAATTGGAAAAAGAGCTAACAAAAGCATTCAATAGTGTTTACAATCAAGTTGATAGCTATAGAGTAAGAGAACTTGAAAAAGTTAATGCTGAATTTGATGATAAGACATTGAAAATAATTGGTGATACTCTTGGTAAAAAAGCAGCAGAACAAATTAAAAATGGTCAAGAAGCTCAAAAACTTGCAAAAGAAAAGCAAGAAGAGTTTGCAAAAGAAGTTTTCGAAGAAGATTTTGCACAAGGTAACATTAAAGTAAAAATGTCAGGTGCAAGTCAAATTTTAGAACTAAAAATCACACCAGATTTTGTTGATTCTGACGATCTTGATATGCTTGAAGATTCAATGATTTATGCAATGAAAAAAATGTATGAAATCATTGATACAAAGAGAACTGAAGCTCTTAATTCTGTAACTGGTGCGTTAGACGTTGATAAGCTTAACTTTGATTATAGTAAATAATTATAATAAGTATATAAACAAAAACCGAATCAAGTGATTCGGTTTTTTTATTTTAATTAGTTTAAATTAATATATTAAAGATTCATTTGTTTTTTAACTTCTTCCATATCAATACCTTCCATATCCATACCTTCAAACATGGACATAGTAATTTCCTGCATTTTTTCAGCTTTATGTTGTGAAATTGCTGCAATTAAATCATCGAATGCGAAAGTGATATCTTTTTGTAGTTGTTCGTTTGAAATAGAAGATTGATATTCAGGATCGATTTTTGTTTCAACCACACGAAGCGCACCAGTCATAATAACTTCAATTTTATCTTCTGCATAAGAACGTGTAAAATGCTGCTCATCAAATTCTTTTTGCATTTCCACCATTTGTTCTTGCATACCTTGAGCATTTTGCATCATGCTACCCATTTGTTTCATTTGTTTTATTTTTTTAAACATAGACATATTATACGTTCTCCCAAAAATTTTTACTTATTATACATAATAGAGATAAATAAGTCAATAAAAACTAATCTATTTTTTCAACTTCAATATCTCCTGTAATTTTGCAAGAGCAAGGATAAATAACATCTCCATCTATATCTAGAATAGGTTCATTAAAATATTCAATATTCTCTTTACCTTTTGTTATTTTTAACGCACAAGCTTCACAAACTCCACTTAAACAACCATATTGAACATCCATTTGTTTTCTTTCCATACAAATAAGTAAACTAACTTCACTATCAGGATCAATAATTTCTGTTCTAGTTTCTTTCTTTGATTTTAAAGTAACTTTATGTTTCATAATACCCTCAAGAAATAAAAGCCACATATAGTGGCTTTAAAAATTAAAAATTAAATTAGAAATTCCACTGATAATTAACAGACCAGCCAGAAACTTCTAAATCAGAAGTATTTAAGTAGCTATTATATCCAATGCTAATATTATCATTACTAACAAAACTAAATCTAATACCTGCACCATATGAGAAACCAGAACCGTCATATGAAGTCACACCTTCTGTAATAGTTTGACCACACTCTTCTTCAATACCAGTAATTTCACAAAAATCACCTGTTACAACAGCATTTTCTAAATTAGAAGCAGGAGCGTTATCAACAAAGTCATAACCAATTACATCAACAGAACCAGTAGAGTAGCCAATGTTAGCAAAAACACTAAATTTATCACTCAATGGCAAATCAAGAAGCAAGCTTACATTTCCCATAACATCATGCTCAAAAGAATTAGTATAAGTATCAGTTTGAACTTCACTGAAATTATCAACAGCAACAGCACCACCATCCCAAGTTCTATAAGTGTCATAATGATTTTCAGTTTCTTTGTTATTAATTGGAATTAATGCTGACAATTCAATACCAAAATAAGGTGTAAATTTAAAGCCGTAAGTTGCACTTGCAAAGTTATTTCCTTGAACTTCATATCTATCATCTAATTCAATATCTAATCTTTCATAACCAAGTTGAAAAGATTGTCTATCAAAATCGTGATTATCAGCTAATAATGAAGTTGAGAATAAACCTGCACAAATAAGACATAGTGTTTTTAATTTCATATTTTTTTCCCTTTATATAATGTGAATAATTAATTAAAATATAACCAAAATAACTCATAAGTCAAGGAATATGAGTTATTTTGAAATATTTATTTTTATTTGTATTCAAATTCTAAATTATCATTCTTTTTAGTAACTTTTACTGTTCCACCTTCTGATAATTTACCAAATAAAATTTCATAAGACAATGGTGTTTTAATAAATTCATTAATGGTTCTTTCCATAGGTCTTGCTCCCATGTTTTTATCATAACCTTTATTCATTAACCATCTTCGAGCAGCACTTGTTAATTCAAGATTAACATTTTTTTCATGTAGTTGCTCTTGTAATTGTCCTGTAAATTTATCAACAATTTTAAGAACAGTTTTTTCTTCAAGATAATCAAAAGTAACAATAGCACTCAATCTATTACGAAATTCAGGAGTGAAAATATCTTTAAGAACATTAAGATCAATTTTAGCTTCTTGTGTATCTGTTTTACGTTTGAAACCCATTGTGTTCTTTTCAAGATCCTTTGCACCAGCATTAGAAGTCATGATAATAATCGTATTTCTGAATGATACATGTTTGCCTTTACCATCCGTTAAGAATCCATTATCTAAAACTTGTAAAAGTGTATTAAAAATTTTAGGATTAGCCTTTTCAACTTCATCTAATAAAACAATAGAATAGGGATCTTTATCAACAGCTTCTGTAAGTTGTCCACTTTCTTCATAACCTACATAACCTGGTGGCGCACCAATTAGCTTAGAAACAGTATGTGATTCCATATATTCAGACATATCAAATCTATGTAATTTTAAACCTAATTCATCGGCAAGTGCTTGTGTTATTTCTGTTTTACCAACCCCTGTCGGTCCGAGAAATAGGAAGGAGCCATAGGGTTTTTTAGGATTACTTAAACCTGCTTTTGCTGTATAAACTGCCTGTGTTAACATATCAACAGCTTTATCTTGACCGTGTACACGTTTTTTAAGTGTCTTATTAAGATTTTTAAGTTTAGTAAGCATTGTTTTTTCGTTATTTAATTTAATGTTAGCTTGTTGTGAAACAACCTCATAAACATCTTCGCGTTTAACTATATTTCCACGTTTTTGTTTACTCGAATAAAGCGCTCCTGTTTCATCTAAAAGGTCGATAGCTTTATCAGGAAACTTTCTAAAATGCAAATATCTTTCGCTTAATAAAACAATTTCTTCTAAAATATCTCTTGGATAAGAAACATTATGGTGTTCTTCATAAGAAGAACGAATTTTTTCCAATATTTTTAATGTATCTTCTCTATCTGTTTCATTGATAACAACTTTTTGAAATCTTGTAGGTAGTGTTTTATCTTTTAAAAATATTTTATTATATTCATCATAAGTGATAACACCTAAACATTTAAAATACCCCTGTGAAAGAGCAGGTAACAATAAACCAGCAACATCAAGCCCTTGTTGAGAACCTGCTCCTGCATTTAATATTTGATGTATATTATCAATCATTAAAATATTTTTATCATCTTTTTTAAGCTCTTCAATAATAATATTCATTCGTTTTTCAAAATCACCACGATATTTTGTACCACTTATCAATTTCGCAATATTTAAAGACCATACAGTAGCACCTTTAAGTGCTTTTGGAACATTACCTTCTACAATATTGCCAACCATTTTATAAACCACGGCATTTTTACCTACACCTGAATCACCTACAAGTATTGGATTATTTTTCTTTTTCCTTGATAATACTTTTTCAATATCTTTGATTTCTGTTTCACGCCCAATAATTTCTTTATCTAATTTGCCATTTTTATATAGTTCATTTAAATTATCAGCAAAATGTTTAATAGAAATTTCTCCTTCTTCCATATTTTCTTCACTCATATTTGGATTAGAATCGACATTTTCACTTTCAGTAGGTGGAGTAGATTTATCAATTGCATAAGTTTCTAAATTATATTTTTCTTTTAACTTATTAGAACAAAAATTATTAATATCAATAACAAATTGTGTATAATTTTCTTGTTCTGAACATTCAAAAATAGAATTTTGTAGGAATATTAGTGGCGTTGTTTCTTGTTGATCATTACGTTGCATTGCAAATAAACATAAAATTAAATCATAAGGTTCTATAAGTGCTAAACTTTCATTTAATTTATTTTGTTTAATAACACTTAATTTTCTGGTGTAATAATTATATATCTCTTTTAAAAATTTTTGTAAAATAGGAGAAAAAGCTATATCATCTAAATCATCTCCTTCGGATTTAACATTTTCAGTCGCATTATTAATATCATCGGTGATTTTTTGTTTTAGCTTTTTAATATTAATCCCCATTTGACTAAATAATGATTCAATTTGTGGATTTTTTAATGAACATAAATAGAATTGTTGTACTGTTAAAAATTTTTTCTTATCTAATTTGGCGGTATCGCTGGCAATTTTTAATATATTTTTGCTCTCTTTATTAAAATATTTCATAGTTTGTATTTTCTCCCCTAAATAAGAAAATCTGCTTCTTATTTGTTAATTCCGAGTATAACAAAAAAAGTAAAAAAACACAAGAAAAAAATATTCTAATATAATGAAACAAATTAACTTTTGGTTAATTTGGCTAAAAAAACATCAAATAAATTTATTATAATAAAAAAAACCTGCAATTGCAGGTTTTTATTTATTTATATTATTTATTTTTGACTTTATTAGTCGTTTTTTGTTTAGTTTTATTTTTGGAACTATTTAACAATTCACTTAAATCAGAAGTTAATTGATTACTTTCTTTAACTTGTTCTTGTATTAATCCTCTATAAATTTCACCACATTCTTCTGTAATAAATTTTAAAGGACTTCTTTTAAATGAATCCATAGAATAATCAAAAGAAACATATGGAGATTCAGTCCATTCTTTAATTCCAGTTTGAATTTTTTCTACATTTTCTTCAACAAGTGGTACATTTAATCTATCAGCCAAATCTTTATAATCATTAATTAATTGAGAATAAAATTCATTATAATGTGCTTTATGATATTTAGGTGATTTAATAAATCTACCTTTACCTTGCATAGAATCCCAAACCTGTTCTACAACCTTTTTGATTTCATTTTCAGAACGAGTAAATCTTAATTTACCAATTTTAGATTCTATATCTTCAATATATTCTTTTGCTTTATCTTCTGTACTTCTTAAGAATTTTTCAAGAGATTCAACAATATCACCCTTACCAACTTTATCAAGGCTGTTTTCAATAAGTTTTCTTTTAGATATAAATATCATTTTTTCTTCAATTTCATTTTTAGTTTCTTGATCTAAAAATTTAGTTTTTAAGAAGCTACCGTCATTTTTTCTAATTTCATCCATTTTTTCTTCTGAAATTAAATCATTAGTTAATAATTCAATTTCATCTTGAATCATTGTAAATGTATCTTCACCAAGATCTTGTACTAACTGAGCCACATATTTTTCTTCTCTTTGTTTAGATTCTTCAATAATATCTTCAAGACCTTTTCTTAGATTTTTAGAAATTTCTTTATCTTCAAGAAGTATTTCAACAAGTCTCTTATTAGCCATAAATACGAAAGAACCTTCAATTTCTTTTTTAGCTAAATCAAAATCTTCTTTTTTAAGGTTAGATAAAAGATCAGTCATTTCAACTGTTAATTCTTTTTCATTACCTTTAATTCTATTTACAAAAACTTCTTCCATATTTAGACTTTCAATATAACTTATTGACTTAACATCTTCATTTAAGGTAGCAATTTCTTCTGTACCCATAAGTTTTTGAATAGCAAAAGATTCATCTGGTAATGCTTCAATGAATGTACCTTGTGGTAAACATTTTAATTGCCACTTTGTTCTTTTTGGATCAAAAGCATTTTTAACAATTGGTGAAAGAACAATATTACCTTCATGATCACTTCTTCTTTTAGAATAAGCAAGCTGTTGTTTTTGGCTATAACTATTAACTTTAGCTTCTGCAATATCAACTTCCATTAATTGACGTAATACATTTCTATAACTGGTATTATTTAACGTGTTAGAATAAATATTTAATGCAGTAGAGAAGTTTCTTTGCTTATCATAAGAATTATAATGTTTTCTCATTAATCTTTGACCTACAAGTAAAGCTTCAATCATAGCATCACCATTTTCATCAATATTATTATGTAACTCTTCTGTATAAATGTTTTCTAAGTTATAAGCTTTTTTATAGTTATAAACATTTGTAATAATGTCACCAATTCTTTCAATAGGTAAACCAGTATTATAACGAATACCATTAAGAGTTAAATCATCGGTTTCAGATAATGGTTTATCAGGATCATATACATCAAGAACTTTTTGATATTCCCAAATAGTAGTAAAGCGTAAATGAAGTTCTTTGTTTTCCTTCAAAAACTCTAAACCAGCATCAGCTAATAATTCATGGAAAGGTCTTGGTCTATTAGGATCTTCTTCTGCTGCTTTTTGTGCTTCTTTTTCAGCTTTAGTTAATCTTTTCTTCTTACCTTTTGTTTCATCATCTTGTACAGGTGGAATTAGTAATTCAAGATCTTCTTTATCTCTTGTATTCTCTAATACTTGTGATTCAATAGCTTCTTTAAAATGCTGTAAATTAGTCATAAGATTTGAATCAAAGTGATAATCACGACAAAACTCTTTAAATAATCTATCTGCTCTTTTCTGATCAAAATCAGGATTATTACAAAACTCACCAGAAAGAACATCAGGAGTGTCTATAAATTTAACTTTTTCTTTTAAATCATGTAAAACAACAGAACGAATATTTTCATATTTAGCTAATGAAACAACTGAATATTTAAGCATATTCAAATGTAATTCAGTATTATTACTATTAACTCTTTCAGCTAACTCAGTTTTAGTATAAGGAAGTAAAGTTTCAATATCTTTTTTCAAGTTAATTAAGAATACTTCTTCACCTTTTGTTTTAACAAGATAATCACCACGAATATCAGGAAATTGAATATCTTCATCTTTCTCTAACATTTTAGAGATAGAATAGTCAGCTAATGGATCATTAAAGAAGAATGCTTTACTTGCTTCTGGACATAATGTAGCAACGTATGTATCTGGATATGCAAGTCTTTCTTCTTTTGCGAAACGTGCTGAGTCACATACTAAGTTTTTATCTAAAAGATCTTTAAATTGTGGTAAATTAGAAGCCATTACACCAACATCATAATTAGAGTTATGAGCTTGGAAAATAAATTTTTTATCTTTATATCTTTCAGTTAAAATATTATCAGCTTCACCAGTAGTAATACCATATTTATTTAACATAGATTGTGAAATACCTGTTAGAGCTTGAATATCTTGGGTTAATTTAAAATCTTTATCCCTAATTAACATAGATAAAAGTTTACCTTTAATTCTTCTGTTCAAGATAACTTTATTGTTTTCTTGATCAATCTTAATATTCATAGGAGTAGATTGATAAACTTTTTTGTTTTTATTATATTGCTCAAGAAATTTATCTAACGGCATTTCTTCACCACTATCAGGATCAATAGTTATTTCAAAAGCACCAAAGTTAAATAATTTAGGAGATTTACCAAGACCATTAGCTTCTGTATCACCTACTACCAATGTAATTTCTTCATCACCTTCAAGATTTTCTGAATATTTATCAATAAGACCAATAAAGAAAGATTCAACAGCCGCAAATTCACCATCACCAAATTTACCGTTATTTTTAAAGAAATCTACTTCTTTCATTTTTTCTCTTGGTACATCTTTAACAAATGTGTCTTTGTTAACAAACGTTTCTTCATAATATTTAGAAAGTTCTTGTTGTTCTTCTTTTTTAGGTGAATCAAGTTTTACAATATCTTTTGCTTTTAATTGATCTGCTTGAACAATTTTATAAGCAATAAAAGCACCGTCTGACATATAATTAATTTGTAAATGATCTTTAAAGTTATTTTGTGCTAACTGTCTAACAATTTCCGTAGGAATAATGATAGTGTCACCGTGGAAGTTAAGATTCAATAAAGTATAACCATAACTTTCTTTTTTAAGTAAAGAACCGATACTAACAGTTTTAAGAGTCTCTTTATCAGTAAAATGCATACTTCTATTTAATTTAATAACAGGATTAATACCAGAAACGTTATTAACGTGTGATTTACACTGTTCGTTAATTGCTTGAACCAAACCAATATTATGAAAATCAACAGATACATATTTTTGAGTATAGTTTGCTTCTTCTTTTAAAACATCAATTCTTTTTTGAATTGCCATAGAAACATTCATCATATCTTTTTTAGTTAATGCTTTATCATCTGTTCTTTCAATGTAAAAACCTGCTGCTCTTTCGTGTCCTTGGAAAGTTAATTCAATATTATCAATTTTATCAATACCATTTAAAATATCAGATAAGTCAAATTGTGTCCTACAAGAACCCATTCTTTTAGATTTATCACCACCATCAAACATTGCTAAAAAGCCATTAATTTCTTCATTGAATACTTTATTTAATAGTTTTCTATTAAATAACTGATTAATTTCTGGATATTTTGGATAAAGTAAAGTTGTATTATTTAGTTTAATTTTTTCCATAATATCACCTTTACGTAATTCTTTAATCAATCTTTTTTCAGAATAACGTAGGTTTTCATAAACACTTTTCATTGCTTCAAGTAATGCAACTTCATATGTTGTTTTGTCACCATTTACAGTATGGTGATAAATTCTTGGTCTTAATTGTTCAATATAATTATTATTGAAATGAGTAAACTTACGATCAGAAGCCATAATATTTACAAAGTCATTATAAAATGTTTTTTCATCGACATGTTTTTTATCTTCTTCGTCTAATTCAGCAAATTCTTTTTGTAGTAAAAGCAGTTTAGAAGAAACTAAGTTTTGTTCTTTAATAACATTTAATGCATCCATAAATTCTTCACGATCAAGTTCTGGAATTTTACTTACAATGCTATCAATAAATTCTTCTGAAATTTCTCCCGTAATAATTTTACTAATAGAATTATTTACGTTACAAAGCGCCCCTAATGAATTAAATTGATCAATTAAATAACCTTCAAGTGGTTTAAATCTAATATCTGTATTTACATAATCTAAAAGATTAGAACAGAAAAATAAGTTATGGAAGTTTCTTAAATCAACATCTGGTTTTTCTTGTAAAGCTGCATTTTTAAGTAATACACCAAGTGTATGAGCACCTGAAATGTTTTTCTTTTTGAAAGCTGCAATAGGTTTGTTTTTAGGATTAAATACAGTAGTTCTTTTTGTATCTTTAACAACTAAATCTGGATCTGGTAAATGGTGATCGGTAATAATTAAATTACATTTAGAAAATGATTCTTCAATTTTCTTTTGTTCTTCATAAGAGTTAATACCATTATCAGCAGTTAACATTAGAAAATCTTCATCTTTTGAGATACCATTATCCTCTGCCCACTTTTCTAATAAATCAACAGTGAAACCACGATTAGTATTGCCATTGATAACCTGAGAGTAAACAATATGAATATTTTCACTTAGTTCTGGCATTTCTTTCATAAATTCAAGAATGATAGCTTGTGATAAACTACCATCATTATCAATATCAGTTACAAATACAATAGGACGATCACTTTTTGCATAATCAAGGAATGTTTTTAGTGCTTTTTTATAGTTGTAAATCTTTTTAGTATCTTCTTCTAATTTTGTTCTATCAATTTCATTATATTTTTTAAATAGAATTTTTTTAGCTAATTCAATGTCACCATTAAAATTATCAATAAAAATATTTCTAAAGAAAGAATCAGGAATTTGTTCGAAAAGTTTTCTTTGTGAAGGATTAATATATAAGCTGTTTGCTAAATTCAATTTAAATTCTTCAAGTCTTTGTTTAAAAGTCATATTGTACTCTCGCGTTGTTTATCTTATAGTATCATTATAACACACTTAGGTTATAAAAAAAACTTTTTTTTATGTTTTTGCTAAAATAAAAAAATATGTTATAATAACAAAAAAAAGGAAAATGCTATGAAAAATGTAGAAGAAAATAAAACCTTTAAAAAAGCAATAGAAAAAAGTGAAGATGTTGTTGATAATAAAAAAAGAGTTAATTCTATATTAGAAAAAACAGTAAAAAAGCTAACAAAAGTTAAAGATAAAACAAAAGAGTTTAAAGATAACTTATCTATTGCTATTAGTCTTGTGAAAGATTGGATAACAGGTAATTATAGAGAAGTGCCTAAAAAGACAATTGTATATTTGATAGGTGCATTTATCTATTTCTTAATGCCAATTGACATGATACCAGATTTTATTTTTAAATTTGGTCTTTTAGATGATGTGGCAGTATTAAATTTTGTATTAACATCTTTTGTTGAAGATATAGAGAAGTATAAAAAGTTTAAAGAAAATAAAAACGAAATATCAAAAGAAATAGATAAGCTTTATGAAGAATCTGACAATGATAAAGAAAATAAAAAAACCCTGCATTAAAACAGGGTTTTTATTTATTGTAAACCATTTCCTAAACCGTCTAATACAGGAATAGTTGTATAAGCAAACAATAGTAATGCTGCTATCCCAAGATAAAACATACCAATAAAGAATAATGTAGTTGCTACTCTACCTACTGCTCTTTGATAAGTATTTTTATATTGTAAAGAAAGATCTTTAAGTGTACGAGATATTTTAGTTGCATCAGTTGAAGCCCTTAAACCTGCTCTATCCATTGGAGAAAAAGTTTCCATTGCATCTGACCATTCTTTACCTTCATTAAGATTATCAATAGCAGATTGTAAATTAGATTTTAATTTACCAGCCTGTGTATTTTCTGTTGTTTTTGATAATGCTACTTTAAGAGGAATACCTTTTTCAATCAATCTACTTAATTGATAAATGGTTACATAGTTCATTTTAGATAGTACGAGGTCTTTATATATAGGAACTTTAATAATTAAAGTATCAGCCGTATTTGAAATAGCTGGTATATTCCTAAATATACTTAACAAAGTAAAAAATGAAAATAACGAAAAGAGAACAAGCATTGAATAAAGAGCCGCATTACCAAAAGGATCAAGCCAAGAAATATCAACATTCATAGCTGATAATAAAGGTGATTCCATCATCCAAGGCATAACTTTAAACATTACTATAAAAATAATTATTGCTGATAATACGAAAGCACCAATAGCCTGATACATACCTTTACCCGATTCTTTTTTAATTGTAGTCATTTCTTGCTCAAAATCAGCCGCTTCTCTCAAAGCGTCAGGTAAAGAACCAGCAGAAGCACCTGCTTTAATCATCGCAATAACAGGAGGTGGAAAGTTAGGTTGACCTATTTTTTCAATTGCATCTTGTGGTTCATTAGTTGCTAATAATCGTGATAACTTTGCACAAACTTTTTGAATATTACCAGAAAAGTTTTGTTGCATAATAAATAACGCATCATTCATTGATAAAGCACCAGTAAGTGTTGCGAGTGTATAAAGAAATGTATTACGCTCTGCTGGTGTCATACCAGTTTCCCAAAGCTCAAAATCACTCTTTTTCTTAATGCTAACAATCATGCCTTTACGTAAGGCTTCATATTCGGCTTGTTTTTGAGTTTCAGCTTCTATTTCAAAACTATCTTTTTTACCATCTTGTCTTTTTACGACTATTTTATAAAAAGCCACTATTTATACTCCTATTCTTCATTATATATTTCGCCATTTTGACGTAATATATCTTTTGCTTCTTCACCAAATACGTTAACAAATTCTTGTTTACTTGTAACACCCGCTTTATATTTATTATAAGCATCTACCTCTTTTGTAGTCCACCATAATTCTTGTTGTGGATCAAGTAATTTATCAACATCTCTCACACCTGCAAGATAAACAACTTCTGATACAACAGTCCTTCCAATATAACCTTTATCAGAGCAATAATCACAGCCTTCTGCCTTACATTCAGGACACATAATCCTAACAAGTCTCTGTGCCATAACTGCTCTTAATATATAACGCAATTCTTTTTGATCAATATTCAAATCTCTTAAACGGTTAATAGCACCACGAATTTGACCAGTATGCAGAGTTGCTATAACCAAGTGTCCAGTTTCAGCCGCTTTAACCATGTTTCTTGCTGTATCTTCGTCACGAACCTCACCTACAACGATAATATCAGGATCTCCCCTCATACAAGCTTTCAATGCACTTGCGAATGTCATACCACCATTTTTATCAATATTAATCTGTGTTGTATTTGAAATTCTATATTCAACAGGATCTTCGATTGTATAGATTGATTTAGTAAAACGGTCTAATTCTCGAATGGTAGAGTTAAGCGTTGTTGTTTTACCAGAACCAGTAGGTCCACAAATTAGGCATAACCCATCTGGTCTTGATACTCCTTTACGCCAAGAATCAACATCAGAAATACCAAGAACACTTAAATTTGTTTGTACACTGTCTGGATCAAGTATACGTATTACAGCGGATTCTTTATTATAAGAACCTGGTATTGTTACAACACGTAAATCAACTTTACGTCCATTGAAATCAATTTGAAAACCACCATCCTGATCTTTTCTTTTTTGTGCAATATCCACTCGTGATAAATCTTTTAATTTAGAAATCATAGTATGATATTCTTCTTCATCACCTACATGTTCTGGATACATTGTACCAAGGTAACGAAAGAAAATAGAATATGTTTGATATTCTGGTCTAATATGTATATCTGAAACACCTTCCCTGATACCTTTACGAATTATATAATCAAGAAAAGAACCTTCTTGGTCATAAACTACTTTTATCTTTTGTAAATAGTTATTTATTCTTGCTAAGTTAGCAGGAATGAAATAAAATTCACGTTTTGGAAAATATTTTTGTAAAAGTAATTTGGCTACTTTTTCTGATTGTACCGTTGAAAGATAAACTGTTGTATTTGTAATAGCACAAAGCATAACTTTATTTTCATACAAGATATCATAAGGAACACTTGGTTCTACAGTTTCTTCATCAGCAAGTTCTTCTGGTCTAACACTTAATGAAAGATCAACAATAGTAGATTGTTTTATAAAACCATTTTCAACAAGTATACTTGTGAAATCTCTATTTGTTATAGCCATTTCCATAAATGTTAATCTTAATGCAGCTTCTGGCATAAGATTATTTTCTTTAACATGACTATAAACTGTTCTATCTATCCCTTTTAAAGAGTTAGCCATTTTATTTAATTTATAATCATCAAATTTTACTGCTTTATTTGCTTTCATTTTTTTATAGTTTCCTTGTTATAAACAATCATAAGTAAATTTATTAAAATAAGGTGTAATATCCAATGTAATATCCTCTTCATTAGAACTTGGTACAATACTAAAATCAGTGTTTACTGCTGAAATTGTATCATCAGTTACAGTAATTGTTTCTGTTTTATTAAATATATCACCAGTAGTACAAGTTCCTGCATAAATATTATTATTAGTCCCACTAATAAATTTAGCCCCTAAATCTCTTACACCTACTATTGGTTGGTTTGCACTGTTTATTGAGTTGATAATATTTACATTATTAATTTCAAAATGACTTCCAAAATCTAAAATAATTGCATTACTGCTTGAATTTTCCATAGAAATATTACTTGTATTCATAACTACTTTTCCTTTTGAACGAATAAAAGTAAAGCTTCTTTCTTGTTCAACTTGTGAATAATATAAATTTAATTCACTTGTACTATCACCATATATAAAAGAAGAAGGAGTACCAGTAGTTGTATTATAATCCAATGTAGTTGAAAATAAATTTAATTCTGAATTAGCCATTTCAATAGCATTCATATCACCTGATACATTAAATTGAATATTGGTATTATTACTATTAATTTCTGAATTAATAAAACTCATAACATTAACATTACCAGTACCAGAACCCTTATTAATAACAAATACACCACCATCTTCAAATAACAATTCTGAATTATTTAGTACAACAGCAGGAACAGCAGAATTAGGAATACCTGTAATAATTGTATCTTTTAAGGATATTGTTGAGTTATTAGCATTAATATGTCTAAGAGTAGAATTATTAACAATTAATTCTACATTATTTAATCTTAAAGTAAAATTACCAATCATATTAATATTTTCAAGAACTAACTTAACATTAGAAAAATAGATATCAGTGCCACCAGAAGATTCATTATTAATTAAGCTTTGATTTAATGCATTTTCACCAGAAATATAAATAACTTTTTCCGTGCCTCTATCTGAATTACTTACTGTTGTTCCACCTGCTAAGGTAAAAATATCACCTTCCTTCAAAGAAACAACATATTTATCAGGTTGAGTGCCATTCCAATTAGCAATTACGTTACCAAATATATCATTTGATTGTTCTATACTGTATTCTTCAACTCTACGTAAATCAGAAGCTAATAACGAATCATTAGTTATAGCTTCAACTCTGCCATCAGTAGGTTCTGGTAATTGGAATTTATTATTAGCGAAAATAATATCATTGCAGGTATAAACACTATCTTTTCTAAAAGAAACAATAAAAGCTAATATATTAGAAATAGGAGCAGGATCAGAAGCTAATACATATTCTCTATTTTCCGTTAATGTATTACTAATTTTTTCAACATCATAAGAAGTTTCATCATTATTTAAAACTGTATCATCAGCCGTTAGTGAATTATCAAGAGAATATGGACAATACATATATGGCTTTCCAAATGAATTGTTTTTATTAAATAACATCCAATCAGGTAATTCATGATAATTTTCACCGTCTACACCAAAAGGCACTAATTTTTTATCATTTACATATTTAATATTATTAACAATAAGTTTAGTAACATGTGAAACATTAATTTTATCACGTTGAATAGACATAAGTGTTTGATAATGAGAAAAAGTCATTGCTGTTGTAACAACAATACTGGATATTACAGCGGTTAAAAATACAATTAAAATAGCAATTTGAAACATTATCTTTCCTTATTTTACGTAAAAAGTTACACTTACTTGTGGTGCTAAACCAAAATTAGGAGTTACTGCAAAATTAGTAGTGCTTCCACAATTTGTATCAATAAAATAAGAGTCTTGATTTAAGTCATCGGTGAATTCAACTAAGGCATTATAAAAATTTTCTTTTTCAACATTACCCGTTAAGCAAAAATACTCACCTGTTGCATTTTTATTATAAACCCAAGTTAAACCATTTATATCATTAGGAAGAAAAACATATTCTTTTATTTCATCTTCCCAATTTAAAACCGTTAAATTAAGATCGGTATGTTGCATATAAATAGATCTACCATTTAATAAATTAGTATAATCAGATAATATTTCATTTTTAATTTTAATTTTGTCAAATGAATCAAAATTAATGTAATTAGTTCCGCCTAATACAACAAAACCTGATATTGCTATTGCAATAACTAATGCAATTAAATGAGTCAAATCAATCTCCTTATTTTTTTAATCCTAACATTGACCTTTGAATTTTTGTTGTTAACTTTCTCGTAACATCGAATATACCTAAAATTAAACCTAATATTCCAAATATCAAAAACCAATACTCTATTACATTATTCACTAAAAAAGAATATAAACAATATAAAAGAACACAAACCCCTAAAAAGATATCAAAATAACGATATTTTTCAGATTTTAACATTGATTCAAGTTTTAAAAAAAATCCAAACATATAAACTCCTTATTTCAAAAAAATATAACATCAATATATTTTTAGTCAATTTTAAAATAAAAAAAAGAGCTTAAAATTAAGCTCTTTTTTATTATTTAAACCGTTAGGTTATAAATATTACTCTACACTATAAAAGAATACGTTATTAGTACCGTTAGTAAAACAATTATATCTATCAGTATCAAGGGCAGTTACAAGAGTAGCAGTATTAGTATCCGCAATAGTAGCGTCAGCGATTTCATCATCAGCATCTTCACCAGCAAGCTGTCTAATTTCTAAACATACATCATTACTTAGTTCAGTATTAGCAGCATTAAGAACTAAGTAGATATCACCACTATTATTTTGTAAACCAAAATTAGCAACATTAGTTGGTGCAATAGGAATATCTTTCATAAAACCACCAGTAACAAGACCATTAGGGTCATTAGTCATTACAGTAGTGAAGTCAGCTTCTGCATCAGTACCAGCAGCGCCTGAAGCAGTCCAAACGTCACCAGCATTTACTGCACGATAAGCTGTCATAGCCATTTCTACCTGAGAAGCTTGATTAACTAACTGAAGAGCAACACCACGCTCAGAGTTAGAAGTGAATGCATCACCTAAGAACACATAACCGATTGCAGTTACGATTGCACCTAGTGCGATTGCGATAATTAAAGCGATAAGTTGAGACATAAAATTTCCTCCATGTTTATTATAATTTTCTGTCCGTAGTTCTTTCTACAATTTCTAATGTTCCATCAATATTTTTTTTGTCAAGCTTTATTTTAATATATTTTTTTTATATTTTTATAACAAATTTCAACAAAATAAAAAAAACATTTAAAATAATGTTTTTTTTGAAATTCAATATATTTTATAAACGTATAAGTTTTGTTTATTATCTTTATTGTTAAAACAACTATAATTTCCGTCAAAATAATTTAAAGATTCGGTTAATGTAAAATTATCTAAATTTTTGGTAATATTATTATTATTTAAATCTCTACAAATATTATTATTTAACGTTTTTATATCAGACTGTATTGTTAAGTAAAGATTTTCTTTATCCTTAATTAAGCCAAAAACTCCATCTCGATCATAATAAGGATTTTTTATGGGTGATTCGAAGTTTTTTAAATTCATTATTCTTAATGTATTTCTAAAATCTTCAATAGAATCACCATTTCCAAGAGGAAAAAATGCTTTTTTATTATTTTCTTTTTCATATTGAATAACAGTATTTTTAAAGTATTCAGAAGATTCTAATATACTTTTTGCTTCAATTGAGATACTGTTTGCTTGAATACTAATTATCGAAGATAGAGATAATAGAATTATTATTTTTTTTAACATAACTTTTCTCCATGTTTTATATAATAATATTAAATAAAATTTTAAAAAGTCAATGTTTTAATATAAAAAATTAAAAAACAGGTTTATAAGTCCAACTTTCTTTATACCTTAAAGTAATACTCAATCCATTAATAGGGCAACCATAAGATTTAAATTCTTCATTTTCTTCAATTTGACCTATACATAAATTAACAAGTTCCATATTCTTACAATTAGCAATAATATTTTCTATTTCAAGAAGTTCATTATCACCATTACTAATAGATTCCTTTTTAATATTAACAGTAGAACCACTAATATTTGCTTCATATTGAGAATTATCACTTAAAGCATATTCTGATTTATGAAAACTATTTGTATAACTTGTACAATTTCTAACAACTTCATAAATATGTTCTTCACGATCAGCTTCATCAATTGAATTAGTATAAAGAAAAATAGAAGCAGCAAATAAAACAATACCTAAAATAGTTCCCAAAATACCAATTAGGTTTGCACTTACAGAATTTAATAAAACATTATTTTTATTTTTCATTATTTACTCCAAGGACTTTTATATTTAAGAATAACTTGAACGCCCGTAATTTCACAACCATGTTCTGGTTTACTAACATCCATTAATCCTACACAAAATTCTTGTAAAACAACATCGTTACATCTTTCAACAATATTTATTGTTTCCACTAATTCTCTCTTACCATTTTCTAATCCATATTTTTGAATTTTTAATTGCTCTGCATTAAAATCTAAATTTCCAGTATAAGCACTTTTTGATTTAGCAATATCTAAACATTCAGTAAGTGTTTTTTGCATATGTAATTTAGAATCTGGTGGTGTTATTTCTGTTGTGTACACAATTGCCGCAAAAGTAAAACCTGCAATACCTAATGAAAAGAAAAATAATCCCAAAGAAATAGATATTTTTTTACTAAACTGGTTATAATCAATCATTTATTAATTATCCTTTTGAGCTTTTTTTCTCTTTTCTTCATTATTAGATACAGTGTTTTGCAATTTATTGGTATTATCTATTTTGTCAATACTATATTTCACTTCACCTTCTTCATAAAAATCACCTTTATCTGATTTTTTATAATTATAATGTTTTTTATGAATTTCCCAATCTTTTGTTTTATTATTAAATTGTAAACTAACTGTTTGAAATTCAAAATTAGATTGCCAACGTTGAATAATCCTTTGCACAGGAATCACATTTTTATCAGTTTCTTCAATATATTTTTCAGAACTATTAAATAAAACATATTTAAATAAAGCTGCTAAAAACAAAGAAATAACAGATAACGCAAAAATAACAATTCCTGTAAACATGAAAACATGTCCTTGTTTAACAAGGGGAGTTAAATTAAAATCCGTTTCAATTTCATCAGGATCTTTCTGAGCATCTTCTGTTAAATAATAGCTATTAATATTATCAAAACCTTTTTGTATAAATAACTGTTTTTCAGCCGTTTCAATAATTATTTCATCTTGCTCTTCAAGTTTTTTAAAAATACCCTGTAAATACGATTCTTTATTACCACCTTCCTGAATCTCAAATAAATGTCCATCAGGTAATACATCACTATCTTTAATTTTTACAATGTTATAATATGCATTTTTTTTAGTAGAAAAATTTTCTTCTGCATAAGCATGTATATAAGATAAAACATCTTTATGATCTGATTTTGATATGCCTTTTTCAAAACCTATATAAAGCTTTTTAGGAAGTTTAGCTTTTTTCTCTTCTTCTAATGTTTCAATATTATTTATTAAGCTCATTAGCCATCTCCCTTTTGATTTCATTTTCGAAATCAGCAAACACACTAACAGTTGGTCTTAATAATAAAAACATAGCATTACGATTAATTTCAAGGTTTCTGCTTGCCGTTGCATAATCTTTAAAAATACTTAAATTATTTCTATTATCAGATACGATATCATATTGTATACCCCCAACCAAAGTAGCATCACCAGGTCTTATTTTCAATACACTATTAAATGTTTGAGTTTGAGTTTGAGGTTGTCTAATAGTACCATTTCCATTACCTGCATTTAATTCAACGAAGCCTACAATACTTCTTAAATCAATTTTCATTTCAAGTGTAACAAGATTTTTACTAAAATCATAAAATGGTGTTGCTTCAATATCCAAACCAACTTCTTCTTTCTCAGTTTGAGAACCACCTGAAATACCACCCGTTTGTCCATTTATATTACTAGAAATACCAGAAGTGTAAGGTATTTCTTGACCAGAACGCAATTCAAGCAATTCACCAGAAGTTGTTTCAACATAAATAGACTGTGTTGTTTCTGTATTACCATATGAATTTAGTAAATTATAAACAGCCCCAACACTTAAATTTTTATTTCTTAGTGTTAAACTTGCACTATCACCGTCTACACCAGTAGCGACTTTTGAATCTGTAAAGTTTGAACCTACACCATCAAGCATTTCTACATCTGTTAATGAATCCAAAGCTCCAATTTGTAAATTAAATTGTGACCAATCGAATCCTTGATTTTCTGTATTTGTTAAATTAACAGTTATTACAGCTAATTGTAATTTAACAGAAGCAAAGTTTTTATAGAAATTATTTAAATATTCAGTGATAAATTCATGTTCTTGTCTACTTGCTTTATAAAGAACAAAACCACCCACTTCAGAAGCATTAACTTCTTCTGCTCCCATTGAAGTCATATGTCCTTGTATAAATTCTACAACTGTTTTATTTTGAGGAACAGTTGCTATATATAATGTATCTTTTTCAAGTGTTACTACATTTCCTTTTTGATAATTAAAGCTATAATTGTAAGTATTTTCAATAACTTCAAATAAGTCACCTACATTACCTTTAAAATTTTGTAAAAAGAATTTTTCATTAGCAATTTCTTCATCTTTGATAATTAGTTGAATATCATAAAGTGCTAATACCCCTGTTAAATCAAAAAATGTTGATTTACCATAAAGATTAATAGGTTCTTCAATAGAAATATTTTTTAGTCTATATGGAACTTCATTTTTTCTACTAATTAAAAAAGAGTTATCTGTTTGAACAAATTGTATCGGTGATTCTTTTAATTGCCAATCTTGAACAAGTTTTTCTTGCGTTTCATCAGAATTATCCAAGTCACTATTTTCAGGCATTTTATAACCCGTTGCACATCCCCCAAGAGAAAGAATAAAAGCCATTGATAATAAAAATTTGCTTTGGAACATTTTCTTGTTTTCCTTGATAAGATTAATTAACTGCATTGTCACCTTCCATATTACTCTGCTCCATTCTTTCTTCATATGTTACAACTTTTTTATATTTTTCTGTATCAAGATATTTAAATAAGTTAGTTGAGGAATTAAAGATGATATATTGATTTTTTGCCGTACCTTTTAAAACTTCATTTTGTCCCAAATATAAAACTTCCGAATCGTCATACTCAATTAAACCAGATTCTTTTTTCAAATCCATTGCTTGTTCTTTTAAAGATAACTCTTGAAATATAAGATCTCTTACTTGCATTTCTTGCTCTTGACTTAATCCAGAATTGTTAAATCCACCAGCTTGTGGTTGAATTTTCATTTGTTGATTTGGATCATATTTTTCAAATGGTGATTTATCTTGGGCAGATAAGATATTAGTTATTAATAATGTCGAACATAAAATTAATAGTTTATTTTTACTAAAAATCTTCATTAAGTAATTCCTTTAAAATAGTTAAAAATCTCTTTTTTTTCTTAATTTTTATTACAATATAAACATTAAAGAAAAAAAATCAAGCAAATAATAATTAAAAAAAAATAGATAAAAAAAATAATATATAAAAATAATAAAAAAAATATAGAATATTATACTTTTTGGAAAAAATACTATTGAATAAAATAAAAAATAATGTAAAAAGATAGAGTAGAAATTTAAAAAATAAGGATATTAAAATGTCACAATTAATCGCGCTAGTAATAGCAATAGTTCTAGGAGCAGTAGTAACTGCTATTGGCTATGTGTTTTTAGGCGGTGCTTTTGCAGAACAAAGTGTAAAAGCAGAAGCTCAAAAAATACTTGCTCAAGCAGAACAAATAGAAGCCGCAATGATTGCATATAAATTAGATAATAACGGTGTAATAACACTTGGTGAATCAGATCCAAATAATGATGGAGATTATTCAGATAATGAAATTTTTAAACATTTAATAGATGGCGGGTATTTAAAAAATAACATAAATGAAGCAGGAGAAACAGAACTTAGTTGGCATTTGGCAGGTGATACAAATGGAAATGGTATTTGTGAAGGAAGTGAAAGTTGTACAATTCAAAGAGTAGTTCCAAACTCTGATCAATGTATTCAAGCAAATTATCAAAAAAATCGCTATCCAGAAGATGGTCTTGAAGTAGGTGATGTATTACCAAATGGATATACAGTTCAATCAGATGATGTATCTTCAGAAGGAGTACCTATCTGTAATGCAGGTATAACGGGTGCTGCTTGTTGTGTTGTTCTATAAAAAATGTTATAAAATAAAAAAACACTCTCATGAGTGTTTTTTTATTTCTTCTCTAAAATATGACTTCTTAAATTAATATAATCTTTTGTATCACTAATTTTATTTAACTTATCGAAATCTTTTGATAATTCTTCTTTATAAAGAGAATTTAAAAATGTATAACAAAAGAAAATACTTGCATTTAAATCAACCTCATTATTTTGCCAATATTCTTCTTCTTTAATATAATCAAAATTTAAATTACCATTTTTTACATTTTTTTCTATTTCAACAAAATTTTGACTTAAAGCAAATAAAATAAAAAAACAATCTCTATAATAAATATCATTATTTTTTAAAATAGAAGAAATACTATTCAATGCATCTTTTAAATGACTATCACCATTATTAAATATTTTATTATTATTATACTCAAGAAACTCAACTATTTTAGGAAATGTTTTAAATAACATTCTTAGTTTTACATCTTTTTTAATTACATATTCTTGTTTAATCATTTATTATTCCTTCTTTTTGAAATTAATATAACAAAAAAAAATAATTTATCAAACTCTTTTTAAATTAATCAAAACAATTTCAGCAGGAATATTTCTTAGAGGAAAAGTAGAACACCCAAATCCAGAACTTGTAAAGCCATAAAAGTTATTATGATTCCATTTTCCTTTAATACATTTACTGTATTTAGTATGACTACTTTCTATAATAAAGGGTAACTTTATTTGTCCACCGTGCGTATGTCCTGATAATTGCAAATTATAATCATGAATTTTACAGTCAATTAATAAATCAGGATTGTGTGAAATAGCTATTTTAAAATTATCATCTTTAATTAAACAATTATTCATATTAAATGAATGAAACAATGTATAATCATCAAATCCTGTAAATATAAGACTTTCATTATTTTTATCAATTTTTATACTTTCATTCAAAAGAAATTGAATTCCTAATTCCTCTTCTTTATCAATTATATTATAAGAATCATGATTACCTAAAACAGCAATTTTTTGTTTTACATCAAATTTTGATAAAAGTTTTTTTAAATTAACGATATCATTTTCATTAAAATTAGGTTTATCAAAAATATCACCACCTAATATAAGTATATCAATATCATTATTTATATTTAAGTTATCAATATAATCTAAACTATTAGGCTCTATATCTAAATGTAAATCTGATAAAAATAGTATTTTATAATTATCAAAATTTTTAGGTAAATCTTTAAATTCGAAATTTACTTCATTTAAAATAAGATTAGAAGGATTATGTTTAAAAATTAAATTAATAAATTTTGATGATAATAGTTTTTGTTTAAAATAATTTTTTAAACAAAATTTATTATTTTTAGAACTTTTTATTTTTTGTTCTTTTTGAATTCTGTATTGAATACTTTCTTTACGATAAGAGTTTATTATTTCCATATATTAATATTAAACTTAAAATAAAAAAAAAGCCATACCTAAGTATGGCTTTTCTTAAAATTAATATTTAAAATCTCGAAGTTTTTTCAGAGTAGCCTTACCAATACCTGGTAGTGCAACAATTTCTTCATCTGACATATCTTCGATTTGATCATAGGTTTCAACGCCTTCGTCAATTAAAGCTTGCATAATTTTATCATTTAGACCTACTGATTTACATACTTCTGAAATTTTAATATCACTAGACTTTATTACAGTAACTTCTGGCTCTTCTACAACAGGAGTTTCAACCACTTCTGGTTCGACAGCAACAGGTTCTTCTACAACTTCTTCTTTTGGAACTTCTACTTCAACCGTCTCAACCTCAACAACCACTTCTTCTGGCTCTTCTACACTAACAGTTTCTTCTGTTGCCGTTTCTGTTTCAACTACAACATCTTTTTCTTCTGTTTTTACTTCTTCACCATCTACTGTTTCTGAATCTTTATTCTTATTTAATACTTCATCAACTTTGCGTTTTAAAATCTCATCACCTTCATCAATTAATTTGCTTACTTTTTTACTTGCCTCATTATATTCTGATTTAAGTTTAGAAAGTGCTTCTTTTGTTTCTGGTTTATTTAGGAACTCTTCTGCATTTTTTTTAGCTTTGTTAATAAAATCTTTAAACATGTTTGTCTCCTGATTATTTGGGGATTATTTTTTATATAATTATACACAAAATTATTAAAAAATCAAGCATTATTATAATTTAATTTATATTAATATTGATAAAAAAAAATAATGTTATATATTCAACTATATATTTATATTTTAAAAAGGAAAGTGGTAAAGTGAAAAAGAAGCAAATGAAGTATAAAATAATGAAGCTTAAAGATGATATATTAATTTATATACCTTCTAAAGATAAAGTTAAAGTAATAAATTCAGAGCTATACAACAACAAATTAAAATTAAAATATACAGAAAACAAAAGTTATACGATAGAAGATTTAAATAATATTTATATAAATCTTTTGGATAATAACTTAGATAAATATATTGTAGAATTAAATAAAAATAAAGAAATTGTAAAAAGTTATAAAATAGGCTTTCATAAAATAAAATAATTGTGTTAAAATATAAATATAAAGAACAAAAAGGAATTTATTATGGCAGATAATGAAAATAAAAGTCAAGAAGAATTAAAAAGAGAACTTGAAGAAGATTTACGAAATGAATCAGAAGAGCAAGAAGTAAAGGAAGAAGTAAAAGCCAAAGTTGAAAATGATGCTATAATTCCTACGGATGAAAGAGTGGCAGAAATTAACAAATCAATGGCAGAAGAAAGTGGTTTGTTAGAACATTTAGCAAAAAATAAAGGAATTAACATTTCTAAAACCAGTATGAAAATAGAAGAAGATCCAGAAACTGGTGAGTATCGTGGTGTAGAAGTAGAACATGATGTTGATGCAATGATACCAGAAGAAGAAAAGAAAGATTTTGAATTGAATATTGATTATGTTGAAGGCTTATATAAAACAATGTTCATGAATAGAATGTTGGAAGAAAGAGCGCGTATTATAGCTGAAAAAATGCAAGAAGAAAAAGAAAGATTAAAAAATGAAGATATAAGCTATTTTGAAAGAAGAAAAAGAGAAAAAGATTTTGAAAAGAGTTTATATGAAGATTATCACAGTGTAGAAAAAAAACTTGCAGAGCAAAGAAAAGAAGCTATCAAAAGACAAGAAGAATTAGAGAAAAAAATAAAACAAACAGGTAATTTAAATCAAGCAGCAATTCAAGAAAAGAAACAATTAGAAACTGAATATATGCTTGGTGATACTCTTGATAATTATATTCAAGCCGCTTATATGAGCAATAAAGTTCAAGATAAATTAAAAGATAAGTTTCCTGATGTTGCTAAAAAACTTGATGCAGACGTAATGGGAATGTCAGATCAACATAAATATGAAAATAAAAATCTAAGAAGAGCAGACGGAATAACTAAACAGTTTAATAAAGAATTTCCAGAAGCTCAAAAAGAAGTTAATGGTTTTATGGCTAAACTTAAAGGTTTTGCAGCAAGAAATCAAAAAGCAATAAAAACAGCAGGTATGATATTAACAGGTGTAGGTCTTGTAACTAACTTACCAGCTACCGCAGCAGTTTTAGGTTTCAATGCAATAATGAAAACTAAAGTTATGGAAAATGTTAAGAAAAATATTGCTAACGATATTAGCAATGGTCTTGATAAATTAGGTATTGATAAAAAAAGTAAATTAAGAACAGGTCTTAAAAGAGTAGCAGTAGTAGCTGGTCTTGGTGTAGGTGTAGCCGTAGGTCTTGCTGCTGGTAATGTTGATATGAGTGAAATTACCAAATTAGGTGGTGAAGCACTTGGTGGTCTTACAGAAGGTATTGATGGAATGGTAAATACTGAAGGTTTAACTGACGCTACTAACGGGGCAGACGAAGCGGCAAAACAAGCAGCGGAAGAAGCAGCTAAACAAGAAGCTGCAAAACAAGCAGCGGAAGAGGCAGCTAAACAAGCAGCAGAAGATGCAGCGAGACAAGCTGCATATGAAGAAGCCGCAAGACAATTAGCAGAAACTCAACAAGCAACAACAGAATTCCTTCAATCAAATTCAGAAGGTATTACTGACTCTTTATTTGATCAAGAAATGAGTGATAGAGAATGGTCAAGATTAGAGGATAAACTTGGTGTTGATAAAGAGAACCTTCAAAAACTTGTGGAAGAAAATATCCAAAAACAAATAGCAGAAGGTACATTCCCTAAAGCAATTGAATTAGAATTAAATAGCTATGATGGTAGAAATACTCATACAATAAATTTTGGAACAGAGAAAATGGAACAAACTGCTAATATGCTTGCACAAGAGCAAGGTAAAGATATAGCAATTGATTCATTATCACAAACAGAGCCAGAAATTAAAGAGCCAGAAGTAAAAGAACCAGAACCGAAGCAACCAGAAAATCAACCTGTTCCTGATAAGAATGGAATGATTGAAGTAGAAGTTCAGGATGGTGAAACATTAACAGGAATGCTTGAAAAAGTAGATAGTGCAGAATTTGATTTAGTAGGGGCTGATTTACCAGCAGTTGCCCAATTAATTGCAGAACAGAATGGTATTCCAGATGCTAATAAAATATTTGCAGGTCAAATGATTAATATGCCTTCTGATACAGAAGCTTTGAAAAATCTTGTTGAAAATAATCAAGAGAGATTACAAGAAATCCTGAAAGAACAAGCTCAACAAACTGCTCAACAAGCTGCTCAACAAACAATAGAACAAGCAACAAGTCTACCAGTAGAATTCTTAAATTCTAATTCAGAAGGTATTACTGAATCTTTATTTGACCAAGAGATGAGTAACAGAGATTGGGCAAGATTAGAAGATAAACTTGGTGTTGATAAAGATAATCTTGAAAAACTTGTAGAAGAAAATATCAAGAAACAAATAACAGAAGGTACATTCCCTAAAACTATTCAATTAGATTTAGAAAGTTATAATGGGAAACATACTCAAACTATAACATTTGAATCTTCACAAATAGAAAAAACGGCTAATTATATAGCTCAAGAAGCTGGTGTTCAAAACACGAATAATGTTGGAATTAATTATGATGATACTAAAATAGAAAATAGTACTCAACAAGTTGAAAAACAAGAAGGAGTTAAACAGAAGAAAGGTATGAAATTAAGTTAATACTAATTATAAATAAAAAAACCTGCTAATGCAGGTTTTTTTTATTTTATGGTTTTAATTTATTCTTTTTTTGAATAAACTGTCCTATATCACTTTGTGAATCATTACTTCTTAAATCTTTAATAATATCTTTAACAGTTGCTTTTCTTTCATCTTCATTTAAAGCCATAAATTCTTTTCTATCAAAGTTTTTAGTAATATAATCAATTAATGGATAAAATTCTTCTTCAACATTAATATGCTTTTTAAACTCATTTGGATTATCATACATTTTATTAAAATTAGATTTCCCCATTCTACTTAAAAATTTAACAATCAAATAATGAGGTGTTTTAAATTTACATACGTATTCTTCATCTTCAAGAGTTCTGATCATATATCCTTCAATTTCAGATTGTTCAACAAGTTTTTTAGCATCACCAAAAGACATTACTTTATGAGAAGGTCTTCTAAAACCAATTTCTTCAGCAATAGCATCAATTTCATGTTCTTTTAAAACTTCATCTTCAAAGTTTTTACCACGAACACCAATTAAGTGTAAACCTTCCATTTCTTTATCATATTTTACAATATGGTTGTCTTTATCTTCTGGATGAATTACTTCAAACATTAAGGTTACATCATTTTTAGAAAGATAACGCATTAAGTTAGAATAACTTTTCTTATCAATCAAATCACGAACATATCCAGCATAAGTACTTTTAACAAGTTCATTTTCATTATTATAAAATTCTTCAAATGTACCTTGTGTAGTAATTAATAACTGATTTTCTTTAAATGGATGTTTTGTAACCATTCCTAAGTAACCATTAAGTTTTTCAATAACACGAACCTGCTGATTATCAGGTAATGTTGTTGCTGTCTCTTCTTTTAAGTGATTAGGTTCACCATAATTAAAAACTTTATCAAAAGGATGAACAATAATATTACTTGCTCTATCAATTACTAATCCACGACATTTCAATAACGCAGGATCTTTATCCCAAGATTGTTTAAAAAATACTGATTTACTATATTTCCAAGTTGTCATTAATTTAGTATCATCCGTTTTTTGTGTTGCTAATTTATTTTTCTTTAAATTAGAAAACATAGTTTGTAGTCTAAATTGCTTTTCAAGCTCTTTTTGATAATCATAATTTACAGGTTTTTCGATAATCAAAGGCTTTAAATCAGCATCAGTATTTTTTGATTTTAATGCAATAGCTTGATCTAATTTAATTGCTAACATAGCACCATTCTCAAAAGCTACTCGCTTATCCAAACTAACAACACTTGTTTGATTTTCATCATTTAAAGGTGTGTGACCTCTGATAAGAAAATATTGGTTTGCATTTTCTCTTTTCATTAAATCATGATACATAGAATCTGAAATACTATTATGTTGATTTCTTCTATCATCACCATACAAACAAAAACTTCTTGGCGTATTTAAAGGATCAAAATGTGCTACATTCCCATGTAACATAGCAAAATTTTTATATACAACATAATGTGGTAAATTTTTAATAAATTTAGAATATTTATCTCTTTCATCTTTTCTTAGTTTCATAAAAGCCATTGCAGTTTCAGCCGCAGAACGAGAAGAAAGTTGCAAATCACCCTTTTGATAACTTGTAAGAAAATTATTTAATTTATTATCATGATTTCCACTTAAAATAACATGTCCTTGCTGTTGTAAATCATAAGCAAGTTTCATCATTTCGATACTTTGTCTTCCACGATCAAGAAAATCTCCTAATAATAAAAGTTTTCTTCCTTCAATATGAAATAGTTCTCCTTTATTATATCTATAACCAAGTTGCTTAGTTGTTAATTCAATAAATTCATCTAAACAACCATGCGTATCACCAATAATATCAAACCTTCCATGCGGAAGTGAATTATGAACAAAATTAATTTTAGTACTACCATTAATTAATTTATAATCAAAAATAGAATCAGTTTTAAATTTATCAAAAAATCTTGAAATACTTTCTTCACCAACTCTATTTAATCTACCTGCATCTTGTTTTATGCAAGTATCTTTATCAATATCAAAAATTAATACAGTTGATTTCACTCCATATTCATTTGCAATCTTAACAAAGTTCTTTCTATCTTTATCTGTACAATTAGTTGCATCTAAAAATGTTGTTAATTTTTCTTTTAATCTTGCTTGAAGTGCTGTTCTTAATATCCTGAAAATAGAAGAATCATCATTATATAAAGGTTCATTAACAAGACCATACTGATCATATGAATAAGTATTACCTAAAATTTCACTTCTAAGTGTATCACTGGAAATAATCATATGGTTTGGAATATTATTATTCTTTAAAAAAGTTGATTTACCAGACGCTGGTGGCGCTGATAAAATATATAGTTCACCTGATTTTAATGTGATTTCATTTTCTTTCATTTTTTTTCCTTACTTTTATAATTTCATTATAACATTAAAGAAGTTAAAAAAAAAGAAAAATCTTTAAAAACGAGTGATAATAATTGATAATTAAAAAGTTTATGATATAAATATTTTAATATCTAAATTTAATTTGACGTTTATAAAGGTAAATAAATATGATAAAAAAAACACTAATATTGAGCACCATATTAGCATTAACAGCGTGTGGTGGTGGTTCTGATTCAAATGATAATTCTAATCCCCCGCCAGAACAAACAAATAATACCGCCCCAACCATTTCAGCAGCTTATACAACAATATATATGGATGAAAATAGTACTTTAAGTGTACCATTAAATGTACAAAATAAAGAAACAGAGAATTTATTTTTTGAAATTGATGCACCAAGCTATGTAACAGCAAGTGTTAATGCCAGCAATAATTTAATAATTAATACAACTAATGTTAGTGCTGATATAAAGGGTTCTATTACTGTTGTAGTTAAAGATGAAGGTAATTTAAGAGATGAAGTCAAATTTAATATTAATGTAAAAAATATTGTTCAAGAAAGTGATCAAATTGTTTTAGAAGTTAGTCCAAGAAATATTGAATTACTATCACCTAAAAATAATTCAGAATATCCAAATAATTTAGAAAAAAATATTTCTTTTAATGTTATATCAAAAGATGTAAATAATGATATAAATATATCTTATAGATTAGAAGATAGTAACCCTTATTTTACAATAAGTAAAAATACAACTAACAATGGCTATACAATAAAAGTAAACTCACATGAAAACTTTGCAGAAGATATAGAAAATGAAGGTTATGGAACAACCAGAGTCGATTTTACAGTAACTAACGGTATTAATAGTGATACAAAATCTATTGTTGTAACAATAAAAGAATTACAAAAAGAAAATGTAGAAGCCAGATTAGCAAAATTATTAGAAGATATTGCAGCATTAGATTCATTTGAAAATAAAGAAGAATTAGCCCTTATCGAGTTTATGATTGAACACTTAGAAAATATAGAAACCATTACTGCAAAAGAAAAGCAATCTTTATTATCTGATATAGAGAGAATTAATAATAATATTGTTTTAGATAGTAATTCAAGTGAATTATCACGTTATAAAACAGGTGGTTTTAATGATGGAGTAGCAGTTTTAGGTGTTGAAACATTGTTAAAGCTATCACAAGAAGATAATATTGATTTTCAAGATTTATTAGACGCATTATCTAATATAGACATTGAAGAAATAGAAAAAAGATTATTAATAATTAAAGAAGAAAGATACAAAGAAAATGCGGAATATTTTGAAAATTTTATTGATGATCTTGAAAATAATTATGATTTAGATTTTCCTAAACTTGATTTATCAAAAAGATTTGAAACAGAACAAGGTTTATCTCTATTTATAGGAAATGGTGATGTAGGTTATTTAAATGATGTAAACTGGAAAGCATTTAAAAGATATACATTCTTAGAAGGTATATTAGCAAAATTATATAATGTAACAGAATTTAAAATAAATAAAGGAAGTGCAACTAATGAAGAGGAAGAAGAATAATGAATAAATTTAAATATACATTAATAGCGGTTGCAACAACTTTAAGTTTTGGAATTAATGCAAATATAATAGACTATGATACATATTCTATAGAGGATTTATCTAAAATAGAAAATTCTAAATTTGATACATTCATTGTTAAATTTAAAGAAGAATCAATTCATAAAGATTTATTAAAAGATGCTCAAAATAATAAAATATCTCAAAATAGAATATATGGTTTAAATGAATTAGAGAATATTAGTTACTCTTCTGGATTAATTTTAAAACATGGAAAAAGCCTATCATTTGGAATGGACACATTACAAATTAAATTAGGTAATTTAACTATAAAAGAAATAAAAGAAAAATTATTATCAACTGGCATGTTTGAGTTTGTAGAGCATGAAAAAATAAATAAATATGAAGGCTTTGTAAATAAAAAAATAACTAGAAATACAGAATCGACAACCAAAGATTTACCAGTTGGTAAATATAGTGATCCATTTTGGTCTTTACAAACTCATTTTGAAAATAGAGAAGAACCTAATATGGGTTTATCAAATCTATTAAAAGCAAAAGATTTAATGGAAAATATAACAATAGATAGAAAAATAAAAATAGCAGTTTTAGATAGTGGAAGCTTTAAACATGAAGATGTTGTATTTTCTAATGAAGGTTATGACTTTACAACAACTACTGGACAACTTGATGAAAATGGTACTCCAATAACAAAGTTACCTGATGATGATCCTACTGATTTGGGTGTTGATGAAGAAGGTAATGAATGTATTGTAGGTCATGGTTTGGCAGTATCAGGTTTAATTAATGCAACTACTGATAATGCTAAAGGTATTGTTGGAGTTGTAGATACAAGTAAAGTTGATATTGTTCCAGTAAGAGTAGGAAATTGTACTGGTATTGCTGATAGTGATCTTATTCAAGGTATAAGTTGGGCTTCTGGTGAAAAGATTGAAGGTGTTCCTTTAATTCAAGAAGATATAGATGTTATAAATCTAAGTCTTGGTGGTGATGGTCAATGTAGTGATTCTTTACAAAATGCAATAAATAATGCTGTTGATAAAGGAATTGTTGTTGTTATTGCTGCTGGTAATGATGCTAAATCAGCAGATGGTGTATCACCTGCAAATTGTGATAATGTAATTACTGTTGCTTCTGTTTCACAAACAGGCGATATTTCTGATTTTTCTAATTACGGTAATGAAATATCAGTAAGTGCTATTGGTGAAAATTGGGTTCTACCATATGTAAGTATAGAAGAGCAAGAAGGAGATCAATATGGTGATTGGTCTGGAACAAGTTTTTCTGCTCCTATGGTATCAGCACTTGTAGCTACTGTTAAAATGAAATACCCTGAATTAAATCCAAATTCAATAAAAGAATTAATGGAAAGAACAGCAGTAGATAATCAAATATCTCAACAAAAACAAGTGGAAGATGGTGAAGAAGAAACAGAAGAAACTGAATTAGTTCCTGCTCCTAATTGTGTTGAAAAAGGCTGTGGTTCTGGTTTAGTTGATGCAGTAGAAGTAATAACTGCTCTTGACGATAGAACAAATGTTTCAGAAGGTGAAATTGCTCATAAATATAATGGATATAATTCCTTAGCAGAAGCAAAATATTTAAGAGAATTAGATATAACTACTAATCGTAAGAGTTGTGATTTGTATTTGGCAAGTTGGGGTATTTTAAGAGATGAATTTGATAATATCACTCATAGAGTGTATACAACAGAAACAGATCAAGATACTCTAACAAGTTCTAATAGTGATTTACAAAAAATTGTAAAATTACCAACCACAATAATTGAAGCAAAACCAGAAAAAAGAGTTGGAGTTCAAATTTGTGAAGATAGTTATTGTGGAGAAATATTTGAATTAGAATTACCTACAAAAGATATACCTATATATTGTGAAAGCTATATAAGTGACGATAAATAAAGTAAAGTGGCATTTAAAAATGCCATTTTTTTAATAGAGGTTTAATATGATAACAAAATATAAATATGTAATTAAAAACAACAAAAATAATTTATACCTATCACCTTATAATTATGGAGAACATTGGGTTGATATAGAAAAAGCACAATTATTCGATATAGAAACAGGAAAAGAAAAAGCAATAGATTTAGTTGATTTGGTATGGATAATTGATGAAGAAGTAGAATTAAAAAAAGTAAAATTATTAATTCAAATAGAAGAAGTAGAAGAAATAAAAAAAGAAAAAGAATATATAATAAATAAAGAAAAATATATTAAATTAAAAAACAAAATGAAAAGTTATTATAGTAATAAACTATATAATGAACATGGTACAAAAATAAAAAAAATAAATATATTAGAACACATTATATATAATATAATCAGAGATGAATTTTATTTAAATGGTATAGAGCTTTCTAAAAATAAATTTTTTATTACAAATGAAACAATTAACAAGTATAAAAAACTTATTTATAATTATGAATATAATTTAGATTATTTAAAAACAAGATTTGACAATATACTTGAAGAAGAAGATTATAAAAAAATAAGTAAAAAATTAAAAAAACAAATAGAAGAATAAGTAATAAGATGTTATAATAAGAGTAATAAACAAAATAGGTGAATATTATATTATGAGTTATTACAATAGAAAAAAAGCCCCTTTGACATTTATAGTTAAAGATTATGAAACTTTTAGTTTAAACCCACAAGAAAGTGCTGTGTCTCAATTTGCAGCAATAAGAACAGATGAAAACTTTAATGAAATAGAGGATTCAATAAATATATATTGTAAACTATCAAAAGATGTTTTGCCATCCCCTATGGCAGCATTAATAACTGGATTAACTCCACAAATGATTGAAAATAGAGTAGATCAAAAAGGAAATAAAACAGATGTGCATAATGAAAATTGGTTTATCAATAAAATTTCATATGAACTAAGTAGAGCAAATACCTGTACATTGGGTTATAATAATTTTTCATTTGATGATGAAGTAACAAGAAATCTATTATATAGAAATTTTAGAGATCCTTATGAAAGGGAATGGAGAAATGGTAATTCAAGATTTGATATATTCCCACTAGTAGTAGCAACAAATATATTACGTCCAGACTTATTAAATTTTCCAAATGCAACAGATAGAGAAACAGGCGAAGTATTAGTTAATTCTAAAACAGGAAAGCCTTTTCCAAGCTTCCGATTAGAAGAACTATCGGTAAACAATGGTATTACTCACCTTGACGCTCACGATGCATTAAGTGACGTTAGAGCAACAATAGGTATTGCTAAATTAATAAAAGAAAAAGATCCTGAGTTTTTTAACTCTATGTTTGAAAAAAGAATAAAAAATAATGTTAATGATTGGTTAGCAGAAAGAGAAGGAAAACCATTTGTTTATATGAGTCCATTTTTTGGAAAAGAAGATAATTCTTTTGGAATAATGTATAAAATAGCCGAACATCCTACAAATAAAAATGCAATAATAGCTTATAATTTAAGAAAAAATCCTGATGATTTTATTAGATTATCAACCGAAGAATTAGAAAAAGTTTTATTTGCTACCAAAGAAGAACTTTTAGAAAAAAATTTAGAAAGAATAGGTTTACAAATAATAAAAGTAAACCAATGTCCTATGCTTGCTGATTTGGTTGATATTAAAGATAGAGCAAAAGAACTTGGTCTTGATGGAAATGAATTAAGAGAAAATAAAAAGAAAATTGAAGATAACATATCAAACTTAAGAGAAAAAGTAACAGTTGCTTATGATAGAGAATTTGAAAAAGAAAATGATCCAGATAAAATGCTTTATAGTGGTGGTTTCTTTGATAAGCCAGAAAAAACTGAAATGGATAGAATATTAAAAGCAGTAAAAAATAAAGAACTTAAAGATTTTGAGTTTCTTTCATCAATGCCAAATTCAAGATTGCCAGAAATGTTAATGAGATTTAAAGGCAGAAATTTTCCTGAACAAATGGGTGTTGTTGATTATGAAAATTGGAAAAACTTTTGTGTCAACAAGTTAACAAGAGAGCCAAGAAAAGATAGTGATTATAATTTTGAGAAATACTATAATGAAATTGAAGAACTATTATCTAAAGAAACTGATAATTCGAAGATAGAAATTTTAAATGCTTTAAAAGATTATGGAAAATCATTAGAAAAAAGTTTAGGTATATCAAAAAAAAACAGTAATAAATTAAAAAATAATTAATTAGAGATAGTAGAAAAAAAATTAAGCCTTATTATAGTAATAATAAGGCTTTTTTATTTTGAGATATTTTATTGTTTTAATTCTAAAATTTTAATATAAAATTTAAAAAAATCCTTTTAACTTTACTCCAAACATTAAAACTTAAAATAATAAATTCCATTTAAATCATTTTACTTCAATTGATTATCTTCCCTAGAATTTAACTCTTTATATCCGTCTTTTCCTTTTTAGTTTTATTTCTTTTTAAAACTATTACTTCTATCCTTAGAAGAAAACGTCCTTGTTTAATTTTATTCCATTTTAATAGTTAGTTCCATATAATTTATCTTTCCTTAGATAGACAAGTCATTTGTCTTTTCCTTTAAGAGCTTATCCTTAACTCTTTAATTTCCATATTCCCTAACCTATATATAATGTTCTAATATAATTTGAATATTAGTCAATAGTATTAATAAAAAAAAATATTTTTTTTTTACTATATAGCCCTTTATTTTTAAGGAGTTAAAGTTTTTTTTGGTTAAAAATAATACTAAAAAGTGTTATTTATTATTCTAAAAGCAAATTTTTATTAATAAATATAAATAGTAAAATAAATTATATATAAAAATAAAAAATACTAATATTATTGACTTTTTTATATTAATATCGTTATAAAAATAAAAAAAAAGACACTAATTGTATTAGTGTCTTTAAAAGTAATAATAATTATATTTTTTATAACTAAGAATTATAGTTATTCAACAATAGTTTTTTCTTCTTTTTCGTTAACTTCGTCTTCACCGACTAATTCAGCCTTTGGCATTTCAACATCTTCATCTTCAAGAACAAAATTTTTAAGAGAAGTATTAAGTTCTTTAAAGTTTTCTAAGTTAGTAGACAAATCTTTATTAAACAAATCAATCTTATTCAAGACAGAAACAGCTTCTTGTTTAACATTTGTAATCTGTTCTTCTGAACGTTCTGTTACTTTACTCAATGTTGAATCTACTTTTGCTTCAAGAGACTCAAAGAATGTAGCCGCATCTTTTAACAATTTAGCATTAACTTCATTTTCAGCCGCAGAATGTTCTAGTTTGTAATCAAGATAATCAAAGTAACTCTTTTCAAACTCTTTATAGGTACTTTCCACAACAACCACTCTTGTTAAAGAAGTTGTGTTTTCTTGTTTAATATTTAAAAGATAAGCTCTTTCTTCTGTATGGAAATCTTCTGGTAAATCATCTTCATCACATAGTTCTGTGGTGATAAGAAGAATTTTATTAAATGCAACTGAAATATTACCTTCTTCAAATTTGTAATATGTTTTAATTTCTTTATTAGACATGTATTGCTCCTAAAAATTTTTCACTATTATAATATATTTACTACTCTGTGTCAACGATTTCTATACCAAAATGTTTAAATTTAGGTATCCAATAATTTTTATCAAAGTTGAACTTATCTAAACTCTTAGCTTCAACAAAAACTTTATGAGATGCCGCTAATCCAGCTTGTTTATTTTCAATCAAATGAAGAATTACATTAAAAAAGGTAACTGCTTCTTGAAATGATTTATTATCAAAACTTTCTTTTTCAAAATCAATTTCAAAATCATATGTTTTGAAAACAAGATTTCTATGAATAAAGTTATTAAAGTCTTTAATAAACTCTTTTGCATAATTCTCTTTTTCTTTTAATACAGAAAAACTTTTTTCATGGCATTTGTTTAAAAGAGTTTTTGCTTTTGCATTTCCAATCTGTTTTAAAATTTTCTTTTGATTGAAATATTTATCACGAATATTTTTACATTTAATTACTTCAAGTACAATTGGATGAACTTTTATATCATTAATATAAATAACTTCCAATTCAATAGATTCAGAAACTAAATCATAATTATCATCAATAAACTGATCAGTTGAAAATTTAAAAAATGGATTAATATTATTTTTTTGTAACCATTTAATTAAAGACTTTTCACTATCATTTTTAACACGATTAAATTCAACTTCATAATATTTATTAAAGTTACTTTTTAGATCTTCTAAACCATCATTAATTTGTTCTTGAAGAATACCTTTAACATCTCCAAACATTTTAACACCATGTTTGTAACTTAAATGTTCTTCTTCCAAATAGAATTTTTCAATCGCTTCACTGATGTTATTGTATTGTTCTAAATAAGCATTATGAATTTTATCTAAGTTTTTTGTTTTAGAAAAAAATGTTCCTAACATAAAAGACTCCTAATAAAAATTAGAAAAATGGAGAAGCTTACGCTTCTCCCTGATCATTAGTTGTAGTTCTAACAACTTTTTTACGAACAACTTTTTTCTTACGAATTACAGAACTTGAAAAATCTTTCTGTGGTTCTTGTTTAGAACCTTTATCAGCAAGTCTATTACCTACATCAATTTTTGAAGGTACATAGTAGTCAGCAACGTCATCTTCACTCTTGAAGATTGTAGATTGATCTTCGTCTGACATTTTTTCAAGTGAATCAGCAATTGTATTACGTAATTCGATATGTTTCTGCTCATTACGATGCTCTTGCTTTTTCATTTCAATGCTAAGTTGCTCACGCTCTTTTGCACGACTTTCAATACCACGAACACTTTCAGAAAGTAATTCTTCAAAGTCACCAGTATTTTTAATCATATTGTGAATTTTATCTGAATTACTTTGTTGAATTTTATTCGTAACATTAGCAACAGTTGTAAAACCTTCTTTAAAGTTATTGATTTTACCTAAGAATGCACTAATTGCCAAGCTATCAGTCATTGAATTTTCAATTGTTGGTAGCATTTGGTCAATGTGAAGTACACACTGATGCGAAATATTCTGTGCAGCGTTAATGTTCTGAATATTTTCTTTAAACATTAAAATATTAGAACTAATAATTGTAATTAGACGCTCAATATTCTGAGTTTCCATTTCAGTTACATTTTCATCAAGTTTCTTTTCTTCAAGATAACGTGCTTTTGCTTCAAGTTCTGCAACCGTTTTCTTCATTTGCTCTTTAATTTGAGTAAATTGAACTGTTGAAGCTTCTACTTCTTCTTGTTTAGTTTGAAGCGCACCAAAAAGATTTTCTGTAATTTCTACAATATCCTGACGCTTTCTTTCTTCTTCTTTAATCTTGATAGCAGAACTTTGAACAAAATTATTAATTGGTGAAGGCAACCATTTTTCACTAAATCCTAAGAAACCTTTCTTTTGGGTTTGAATTTCTTCAATCTGAGCAAAAGCTTCTGCCATTAGTTTTTCGGCTTCTTCTGTTTCTACAAGTTGAGCTTCTTTAAAGAAACTTTTCTTTAAGTCTTTACCTGTATTGATAAGATTATCAATTTCGGTTTTAACCTTGAAAATATCTCTTTCATTATCGTTACGTGCAAGATCTTCAAATGAACGAGAACGTTGTTGACGTACTTCTTCTTCTTGCTGTTCGTCAATTACATTACCTTCTTGATCAACTAACACTTCTTCAAAAGCTTCTTCAACTGAATCAACCTCATTTCCATCTTCATCAACATATACATATTCAACGTTATCGTCTTGAACCGTTTCAAAATTATCTTTATCTTGCATATCTGTTTACCTTTTGTTATTTGATTTGGTATTATTATAAAAAAACCAAAAGCATTTGTCAACAATTATTTTAATATAATCTCTATTATTTTAAATAATCCATATTATTAAAGTATTTTTTTAATACAGTAGGAATTTTTATGAAACCTTCTTCTGTTTGATTATTTTCTATGATAGCAACAATTGTTCTTCCAATCGCTAATCCACTTCCATTAATAGTATGTGCAAACTTTTTTTGTTTTTCTTCTTTATATTTAATATTAATACGCCTTGCTTGAAAATCACCAAACCAGCTACAGCTACTAATTTCTCTATATTTATTTTGGCTAGGTATCCAAGCTTCAATATCATAAGTCCTTTTAGCTGCAAAACCTAAATCACCAGTACATAATTCAACTACTCTATAAGGAACTTCTAATAACTTTAATATATTTTCTGCATTATCTAAAACTTCCAAAAGTGCTTTTTCAGCTTCTTCTTCTTTAACAACTTGTACTAATTCTACTTTATTAAATTGATGTTGTCTAATAATACCTCTTGTATCTTTTCCATATGTACCTGCTTCTTTTCTAAAACAAGGAGTATTTGCAGTAACTTTAATAGGCAATTCAATATCTTTAAATATTTCATCTTTAAATAAGTTAGTTAAGGGAACTTCACCAGTAGGTATCAAAAATAAATCTTCGCCTTCAATTTTAAATAAATCGTCATTAAATTTAGGCAACTGACCAGTTCCTGTTAATGTTTCTTTATTTGCTAATACAGGTAAATCATATTCAATATAGTCATTTTTTAAATGTTCTTCTAACATAAAGTTAATTAACGCTCTATGTAACTTTGCAATATTATTCTTTAAGACAACAAATCTACTTTTAGCTATTTTATTTGCTTGCTCAAAATTTATTTCTTGATTTAGATTAAAACCTAAATCTACATGGTCTTTTATTTCAAAATTAAATTTAGGAATTTGACCTACTTTTTTAATTTCAACATTATCATCTTCATTCTTTCCAATAGGGCAGTTTTCATATGGTATATTAGGAATATATAAAAGAAAATTATTTAATTCAGTTTCTATATCTTTAAATAAAACTTCGTTATCTTTAATTTCTTTATTTAATTCTTTGCCTTGATTAATTAAATCTTTATCAAAATTCTTTGCCATTTCTTTAGCTATTTTATTTTTTTGATTTCTTAAATCATCAATCTTTTGTTTAAGTTCTCTTTTTAAATTGTATAGCTTTAAAAATTTTTCTTGATCAAAATCAAAACCTTTTTGTTTAAGTTTATCAATTGCTTTTGGGGTAATTAATTTATTTAGTTCTAACATAATATTCTCCTGTAATTTATTTTGTTAACTTTTTTAAAATTAAAGTCTCCAAATGAAAATATTATATTGCGTACATTGGAGACTGATTAATCTCCAATTTATTTTGGAAATTAATTTACAAAAATGATGATGAAGATGACGAACTAACAAAGTTAGCCATAGTTTCATTTCTATAAATTAATTTAGTTTGATACATAAAAATTCTCTTTTTTAATTGATATTTAAATTTTATAAAATTTTTACTATAAAGTCAAGACTTTTATTTTTTAATTTAATTTTATTCTTTAAAAAGTATTTTTTTTGTAAAAAAAATAAATAATACATAGGAAAAAAATAAAAAAGATAAATCAATTATTGATTTATCTAATACAAATATATAAAAATAATGCTTATTTATTTATTTAATAATGCAGCTTCTGTTAAATCCTCGAATTCTTCAAGTGGACAAATAAGATTTTCAGCTTCCTCTTTTTCTTGTTTAATCTTTAACCAAAGTGCATCTTCTGAATCTTCCATAGGGCAACTTTGAAGTTCTAAATTATCTTTTTTCTTATCCATAAAATTCTCCTTTTTTTTATGATTAATAATATTATAACATTTTTATTTCAAATAAGAAACAATATCAAAAATTACATTTTGATTTTCAGGATAAGCTTCTATTACTTTTAAATCTTTAAATAATCCCTCATCATGAAGTTGATTTGCTATTTTTAAATATATATCTTCCCAAATTTTAGCATCTTCTTTATATTGCTTTACATTTTTGCCATATTTACGATCAGGATCTGATAATATATTTTCTTTAATATAAATATCGTCTTTTGGATGTAATATAAGAATAGACGTATCATAAAAAGTTTTTCTATTATAATTTTCAAGAAAAGAAAAAATAAAATCAGCTAATTCTGAAATTTCAATTTTTTGTTCTGTTGAATACAATTCAAGATAAGTTAGAGAATCAATAAGATTTCTATCTGAAATACAATTTATATTCATATTATTAGATAATAAAAAATGTAAATTAGTTAAATATGAAATAAAAGATTTATAACTTAAATCATCTTTTGAGTCTTTTAAAACATTATTTTCTAATGGAAATATTAATCTTGCTGTTTCTGGAATAACAAAATAATTGTGTTCCTTTTGAAAATGATTGATAACAGTAGATTTTCCCGCTCCTTCAAATCCGCTTAATGTATGTAGAATTAAATTTTTGTTATTCATTTATGATAGTCCTTTTGTATTTTATAATATTATTATATCATTTTTTTAATTATTGTATAAATTTTTTTTTGTGGTAAAATTTCACTAATTGAATAGGGTGAAATAAAGTGAATAAGTTTAATTTTGATAAAGAAAAAGAAAATATAGAAAAGTACTTGCTAAAAGAATATCAAGATTTAATGAGCATTTTTATTACTTTCATGTTTGAAAATGAAATAACAATTGAAGAATTAAAGAAAATAACAAAAGAAACAAAAACCTATAAAGATTTTAAATTAACAAAAAAATATAACTCTATTTTATTAGAAAAAGACAGCCATAAAATAGAATTAAATTATGCTCCTGAAAATACTTATGAAAATATAAAAAATGAAAAAGAAAATAAATTAATACCAATTAAAAAAGATTCAATAATTGATATATGTTACATAAACAATAATAGAACTTTATTGTATTCTTCAAATAAAAAAGAAATGCACTTGAATAAAGAAATAAAAGCATTATATAGTCCTACAGAAGAAAATTGGACTTTAACTAAAAATATAGAAGATGATTTTTATGATAAATATATTTATATAAATCATCCTCAACCTCAATTTCACTTCATAAGAGAAAATAAAAATAATAGCCTTTATAAAACAATTTACATATCAGATAAAGAAAACTTTGGTATTGAGTACTTTGAAAATAAAAAGTCAGCTTTTGGAAAAGTAATCAAATCAACCTGTATTTCTGATACTGGTTTGTTAAGAATATAAAATAACTATTAAAATATAAGTTATTTATTGTACTTTATAAATTGAATATTTTATTTTATATGTTAAATTATTATTAATAGATCTAAAAAAATAATAGGAACACGGAATGTCAAATATATTCAAAAAGTTAACTTATATATTAT